>Ga0209347_1001349_pt1 | contig 41333 bp, 32 predicted proteins | sample AutmiccommuBRH23_FD_187382 | JGI IMG/M metagenome (GOLD analysis project Ga0209347, IMG submission 187382) | Deep subsurface microbial communities from Mt. Terri, Switzerland - Autotrophic microbial communities BRH/23 (SPAdes) (version 2) | ecosystem: Environmental > Aquatic > Deep subsurface >... | reverse complement strand
GCTCGTGTCCCTTGACCACCGGCTTGAGGAGCGATGCACAGAGCACCGGGGTCAGGATCAGGGCCACCACCACCGACAGGAGCATGGCGGCGATGACGGTCACGGAAAACTGGCGGTAGATGACGCCGGTGGAGCCGCCGAAAAAGGCCATGGGACCGAAAACCGCCGCCAGCACCAGCCCGATGCCGATCAGCGCGCTGGTGATCTCCGACATCGACTTGCGGGTCGCTTCCCGGGGCGAAAGCCCTTCCTCGGCCATGACCCGCTCCACGTTTTCCACCACCACGATGGCGTCATCGACCAGGAGGCCGATCGCCAGAACCATGGCGAACATGGTCAGCATGTTGATGGTGAATCCGAAGAATCCCAGCACGGCGAAGGTTCCCAGGATGACCACCGGGACCGCCAGGGTCGGGATCAGGGTGGCCCGGATGTTTCCCAGGAAGAGGTACATCACCAGGAAGACCAGCAGGATCGCCTCGAACAGGGTCTTGACCACTTCGTCGATGGCCACCTTGACAAAGGGGGTGGTGTCATACGGATAGATGACCTTCATGCCGGGGGGGAAATAGTTGGAGAGCTCCGCCATTTTGGCCTTGACCGCATCGGCGGTATCGAGCGCATTGGCGCCGGGGGCCTGCCGGACGGCCAAGGCGGCGGCCGGCTGGCCGTTATAGCGCGTGTTGCTTCCGTACCGCTCGGTCCCCAGCTCGGTCCGTCCCACATCCCGCACCCGCACCACTGACCCGTCCGGGTTGGTGCGCAGGGGGATGGCGGCGAACTCCTCGGGGGTCTTGAGCAGGTTCTGGACGACGATGGAGGCGTTCAACCGCTGGCCTTCCACCGCCGGAGCCCCGCCGAACTGGCCGGCGGAAATCTCCACGTTGTAGGCCCGGAGCGCGAGTATGACGTCTTCGATCGTCAGGCGGTAATCGGCCAGCTTGTCCGGGTTCAGCCAGACCCGCATGGCGTACTGGGAGCCGAAGACTTCCACTTCACCGACCCCCGGCACCCGCGCGAGCACCTGCTGGACGGTCGACTGGGCGTAGTCGGCCAGGTCATAGTCGCCCATGCTGCCGTCTTCCGAGGTCAGCCCCACGATAATCAGCCAGTTCCGGGTCGATTTGCTGACCTTGACCCCCTGGCGCTGGACCACGTCGGGCAGACTCGCCATGGCGAGTTGGAGCTTGTTCTGCACCTGGGCCCAGGCGAGGTCCGGGTCGGTCCCGGGGGCAAAGGTGAGCTCGACCCGCCCGGACCCGGAGGCATCGCTGGTGGCCGACATGTAGAGCAGCTTGTCGAAGCCGGTCATCTTCTGCTCGATGATCTGGACCACGCTGTTTTCAACGGTCTCGGCCGATGCCCCGGGATAAAAGGCGTCAATGGCGATGGAAGGCGGTGCGATGGGCGGATACTGGGAGATGGGGAGATTGTAAATCGCCAGCCCCCCCGCCAGCATCATGATGATGGCGATAACCCAGGCGAAGACCGGGCGGTCCAGGAAAAATTTCGACAGCATTGCGGTCCTCTCCTTATTTCGATTCCGCAGTCGGGCGGTTGGCATTCGCGGCTTCCGGGCCGGCCGGCGGGCTGTTGAACGCGACCGCCTTCACGACGGCTCCCGGCCGGACGTTCAGCATCCCCTCGACGATGACCTGATCTCCGGCCGACAATCCGGACGAGACCAGCCACTGATCACCGATGGCGCGATTGAGGGTCAGCATCCGCTGTTGCGCGGTGCCGGTCCCGTCCACCACCAGGGCAACGGGGTCCCCTTTCGGCGTGCGGCTCACCCCCTGCTGGGGGATCAGGATGGCGTGTTCCGCGATTCCTTCCTGGATGACGGCCCGCACGAACATTCCCGGAAGGAGCAGGTCCTCCGGATTCGGGACCACGATGCGCAGGGTAAACGACCCGGTTGCCGGGTCGACCGTGATATCCCGGAACTGAAGCATCCCTTCCAGGGGATAGGGCGTTCCGTCTTCCAGGAGGATCCGGACTTTTTTCCCGTTTTCGCCATCCGCGCTGAGCCGGCCGGTTTCCAGGTTCCGTTTCAAACGGAGCAGTTCGGCCGACGACTGGGTCACATCCACATAGATGGGGTCCATCTGTTGAATGGTGGCAAGGGCGGTCGGCTGATACGCGGTCACCAGGGCGCCGTCCGTCACGCTCGACCGGCCGATCCGCCCGGAAATGGGGGCGGTGACCCGGGTGTACCCCACATTGATGCGGGCCGCTTCCACCGCCGTTTTCCAGTACTCGATTTCGGCCACAACCTGTCCCACCACGGCGGCGGCATCCTCGTAGTCCTGCCGGCTGACCGCTTTATCGACCAGCAGTTCCTTGTACCGTTCGGCCCGCGCCCGGATCGACGACAGGTTGGCCTCGGCCTTGCCAAGCGACGCCCGGGCGGAGTCATGGGCCACCTGGAAGGGTGCGGGATCGATCTGGTAGAGGAGGTCGCCGGCCTTGACTTCGGCCCCCTCTTCGAACAGCCGCTTCTGGATGATGCCGTTGACCTGGGGCCGGATTTCCGAGATGCGGTAGGCAGAGGTGCGCCCCGGCAACTCGACGGTCAGTTCGACCTGTTGCGGCGCGATGGTCACCGTGGCGACTTCCGGGACGGGCGCCGGCATAGCCTGCTGCGCTCCTTTCCCGCTGTCGCATCCCGCCAGCAGAAGGGCGCCTGCCATCAGGGCCAAAACCATCGTCCATACACGCGATCCACAACCGTTTCTGTTCAGTTGCATTGAAATCCTCCAAATATCGGTAAGGTGCTTTGTTCCTGCATAGAATTCTGATAAATCACGGCTCGATCAGTCCTCTCAGGAAGACATCCAGGATGACATCCGGGTCTTCCGGGTACGGATGGCGATCGGGTTCGTCGAGCCAGAGGAGAAGAAAGGCATCGAGGGTGCTGTCGAGGGCAACGGCCAAATGAAAAGGGGCGGCGATTTTCCGAAACCGTTTGTTCTCCATTCCGCTTTCGAAAATCGCGGCCAGCCGCTCCTGCAAGGCGTAGTGGCGTTTCCGCATTTCATCGTCCAGCCCCGCTTTGATATTGAAGCTCGCCCCCCTCCGCTCGGCAAGAAACAGCCGAACGAACTTCAGATCGTCGCGAAACCGCTCCCCCTTGGTCCGGATGTAATTCCGGAGCTGTTCGATCTCGTCCTCCGGTCCCGCCATCGATCGCAGGACGGCATCCTCGAACGTGTCGCACTGCTCCAGGACGAGAGCCTTGTAGAGCTCCTCCTTGTTCTGGAAGAACTTGTAGAGGGTCCCGATGGCGAACTCGGCCTTCTCGGCGATCTCGTGCATCGATACATTGTGGTATCCCTTCTGCGAGAAGAGATCGAGTGCGGCCGCGAGCATGTCATGCCGCTGCCGCAATTTTTCCCGTTCGCGCCGTGGAAGCGTTCCGTTTTCCATGGTTATCCCTTGCTGGTGTTCACAATGTGAATCAGGCGTCACGATATGAAATGGGGTGTCATCATGTCAAGATCTATTTTCCCGGAGACGATTGGTTTACAGGGGTAAGAAGACGGGGATCGGCGAACGGAGATGGCGGGCAGGTTGGGTAGGGGCGGGTTTCAAACCCGCCTGCTGGTTTGAAACCGCCCCTGTGCGGTAAATCAGGCATCACGAGCGATTTCAAAACGTGATGGCAAGCTGCGCGGTTACGGTGTCCCTTTCGTCGCCGTTTTCGAACTCGCCATGCAAATATTCCATTGCCAGCACCGTGTTTTCAAAAAGGCTGTAGGCAACCGTGCCCCCGTATTGTTCCTCTGGAAGAAAATCGCCCAAGTCTTTGCCGCCTTCGTACTTGACGGCCACCTCCCAGTCATCGGCGGGAACAACGGCGAATTCGAAATTCCATGCGGCCGGTTTCAGGGCTTCGCCGCCGTCAAAACTCAATTCGCCTCCCTGGAATTCATCGAGGGCGCCGACATACTCCGCCTCGAAAAAAAACCGGTCTATAAACGAAAGGCTCAGGAATCCCCCCAGGCCGCCCACGGAATCCGCGATTTCACCGGGGATCTCCCCTTCCAGTCCGTCGCTTTCCGCCATGTTGGAGATGTACGACGCGCCGAGCACCAGTCCCACGCCCGGAACGGTTCCTTCGGGAAGGGTCATCCGCGCACTGCCGACAAAACTCTCCACATGATCGTCCGCCCCGGCTTCGTCCACATCGCCATTGAAGGAGGCCACGGAAAGGTCGACCATGTCATTTGCAAACCCCACCCGCAATGCGCTCTCCCGCGTCTCGCCAAGCTCGAGGGTGAGGGGATCGCTGATAAAATGGCTTTCAAAGTAGCCAAACGGGACATACATCTTTCCGGCATTGAGATACAGGGGGACCACATCCGCGCCGTCCAAGATGATAAACCCTTCATCGATATCCACCGGTTCGGTGTCGTCTTCTTCCCAGAGGAAAAGAATATGCCCGCCGACGTGCCGGGCAATGGCCGCATCGATCCCCAATTCCACGGTGGCAAGCGAAAGATCGCTCGCATCCGCATTGCTTGCGTCCGGATCGGCAAAATTGAGGCGTTCATACCCCGCTTCCGCTTCGATCAGCCCGCTCAGAGCAACCCACTCTCCCCATTTCCCAAACCGCGGCTCTTCTTTCTCTTTCATTTGCGCTTCGAGTCTGCGGATTCTGTCATTGAGACTTTTAACCCCCGCGTCTCCTTCCGTGTGAATCCCCCCTTCCGCCGATGCCACTTTCAGCCGATTTTCCAACGGCTCGGCTACCCCCTGGAGCGGAACCAGAAATCCACAAACAAGCAGACAGCACGTGACCTGAAAGACCTTCTTCACGGAAATTTTTCTCCTTTTCATGAATATAAATTTCTATATGATTACCGATGAACCGAGTGCTGTCGCCGATTATGCCCGCCATTCGTAAATTTCCATGGCGGCGTCCCCGTTGCATTTCCCGCAATTCCGATTGCAGCTTGTCTTCAGTTCCGATTTCGAAACCTTCCCCTTCCGGATCCACTGTTCCAGCATGCCCCGCATGGCCCCCGGGTCGGCATCGAAATGGACGGCAAGATCGCCGAGGGTGACCTGTTTTCGCTCCTGAAGGTAGCGCCTGATTTCCGAAAGAATCATCTTTGGTATCCTTTTTTGTTTACGCCGGGGCGCTGCTCAACACCCCGGCCGGTGCGCGCCGCTCCTTCCGGCCCAGGTAGCGCATCATGATCACCACACCGGCTAACACGGCGCCGAGGGAAAAAATCCAGGCCAGCGAACTGACCGGGTGGCGGCCGATGGTGGCGGCCTGGTAAAACACGGTTGCCGCCATATAGGCCAGTCCCGCGTTCCAGGCGCAGGAAAACAAGGTCCATCGCAGGTTGGTTTCCCGGTAAATGGCGGCGATGGCCGCAACGCACGGAATATAGAGCAGGACCAGGAGGAGATAGGCGAATGCCCCGACGCGGCCGTCGAACAGCCGAACCATCGTCCCGAAGGTCGCCAGCCGGACTTCCTGGGCTTCGGCGGCCGATTCGATGGTGCTTACGTCGCCGATGGAGAGGCCGCGGGGATCGAGGACGACATCGGCAAGCCCCGCCAGGTTGTCCGGGATGGTGGCAAAGGCCTCGCCGATGCCCCCCAGCAGGTCGAAGGACGCAGGTTCTTCCGCCTCGCTTTCCGGCGCGGCGTCCATCCGGGCATAAAGGGCGTCGAGCGTCCCCACCACCGCCTCCTTGGCAAAAATGCCGGTGAAAATCCCCACGGCGGCCGGCCAGTTCTCTTCGGCGATTCCCATGGGGGCGAACACCGGTGTGATGCGTTTCCCGATGGCGCTCAGGGCGGACTTGTCGGTATTCTCGTTGCCGAAAGTGCCATCGGCGCCCAGGGTGTTGAGAAAGCTCAGCACCACCACCACCGGGAGGATCACCTTGCCGGCGCGGAACACGAAGGTGTTCATCCGCTCCCAGGCCTTGAGCAGGACGCCTTTGACCGAAGGGAGGTGATAGGGGGGAAGCTCCATTATGAACGGCGTGATTTCGCCTTTCAGCAGGGTGTTTTTCAACACCATGCCGGTCAGCACGGCAAAGGCGATTCCCAGCAGATAGAGGCCGAATACCATGTTCTGGCCGCCGGCCGGGAAAAACGCGGCGGCAAACAGTGCGTAGACCGCCAGGCGGGCGCCGCAGGACATGAACGGGTTCATCAGGACCGAGAGGGTCCGGTCGCGCTGATTTTCCAGGGTGCGCGTGGCCATGATGGCCGGCACGTTGCACCCGAAGCCGACCAGCATCGGGACAAAGGCCTTGCCCGGAAGCCCGATGATCCGCATGAAGCGATCCATCACAAAAGCGGCCCGGGCCATGTAGCCGGAATCTTCCAGCAGGCAGAGGCAGAGGAACATAAACCCGATGGGCGGAATAAAGGTGGCGATGGTCTGGATGCCGGCGCCGACACCGCCGGCCAGAATGGCGGTCAGCCATTCCGGTGAACCCGCGGCCGACAGCAGGGCGCCGAAGCCGTCCACAAAGAGGGCGCCGGCAAGAATATCGAAAAAGTCGATGAAGGCGCCGCCCAGATTGATCGTCACCATGAACATCAGGTACATGGCGGCAAGGAATATGGGAATCCCCCAAGCCCGGTTAAGGACAATGCGGTCAATCCGGTCCGAGGTGGTTCGGCTGACGCGATCCCCTCTTCTTACGGTTTCTCCGGTCAGCTGGCGGATCAGGCCGTATCGGCTGTCGGCCACCAGGATGTCGGCTTCGTCGCCGAGGCGCTCTTCGATCTTGTTCACCTCGCGGTCGCGGACGGCTCGGGTTTCGGCGCTCACCAGCCTGGCGGCCCAGGGATCCGCTTCCAGCAATTTGAGCGCAACCCACCGGGAATCCACGTTCCTGTCCCCCGTCATCTCGCCGATTTCGGGGAGCAATGCGGCAATCGCATCCCGGATTTCCGGCGGGTAGACCACCTCGGCAACCGGCCCCTGTTTCTCGCCGGCCGCAGCCTGATTGATGGCTGACTTCAGCGCGCCGATCCCTTTTTTTCCCGAGGCGACCAGGGGAACCACCGGGCAGCCCAGCCGCCGGGCGAGGGCGGGGACATCGATCTCGATGCGGCGGGCTTCCGCCATATCCATCATGTTCAGGGCCAGCACCAGGGGGACGTTCATCTCCAGGAGCTGCACCGTGAGATAGAGGTTTCGCTCCAGGTTGGACACGTCGAGGATATTGACGATCAGGTCCGCTTCGCCGGAGAGGATATAATTTCGGGCCACCGCTTCGTCGAGCGATGCCGCCGAAAGGGAATAGATGCCGGGCAGATCCACCAGCTCGAACTTTTTGCCGTCGTGGAGATAGTCCCCCGATTTTCGCTCCACCGTCACGCCCGGCCAGTTGCCTACCCGCTGCCGGGCGCCGGTCATGGCGTTGAACAGGGTCGTCTTGCCGCAATTGGGATTCCCCACCACACCGATCACAACATCGCTCATGACGTCTCCCCCCTTTCCACATTCAGGGCCGAGGCTTCGTCCCGGCGAAGCGTCAGCGCAAATCCCCGGACCCGGATCTCCACCGGGTCGCCCATGGGGGCAATCCGGACCACCGTAAACTCCGCCCCGGGGGTCAACCCCATGGCCAGGAGTTTTTCGCGGTATACCGTCGCCCCTTTGACATAGCCGGAAACCCGTCCGGTTTCCCCGATCTTCATTTCTTTCAGGCTTGTTTTCAAAACCGTCTCCCTTTCGTTGTCCATAATCGGTCCTATGCATAAAAAAAGGCGTAACCGGGCGTTTCCGACGCCTCATGTTACGCCTTCACTTCCGCCGCGCCTTATTTCAGGGCCGGAGGCCGTAAGACATACCGTGCCTGTCTATCTGCTTATTACCTGCTTATAAACTTATTACCTGCTTATAAATAGGATGCCGCACCGGCGGTTTCCCGCCATTAGGCCGCTATCAGCACCTGGGTGAGATTCCTGCGCAACGCCTCAAGGCTTTTGGACTTAAACGCTTTGCGGCTCTCTTCCAGGGTATCGATCGCCTCCCGGATCGCTTTTTCCAGCCGGATCTCCCGCGATCGTTTTGTGCACAGGTCCATCAGCGGCCGGAGATTGCATTCGTCCACCTGCTCCTCCAGAATGGAGTTTACCAGGCAGCAATGCATGTCGATGCCCAGTTGAATCTCTTTCACACTGGCGTTGAGGGCATTGATGAGCTCTTTTCGTTCCAGTCCCATATACTTCAGTCCTCCTTTTATTGTTCGAAATGTCTAACTTATAGATTAAAAATTTACCGCCTCCCGGGCAGAGCCCTGCCCTCAAAGACGGTTGTAACGCAAAGCATCATTTCATTTTTTTACAGATATAACTTCCTGCCACTCCTGGAACACGGATTTTTTTGCCGCATCATTCATCGGGAGGGGAGGTAGCGCGGATCGACTCCACCTGGTTTTTGAATTCGGAGGAAAAGGTTTCGCCGCGCGCCTGGCAGGTTTCCGGCCGGCGCCCATGCCGGCGGTATTCTTCGAAGTATTTCAACCAGCTTTCCCCGGCGCGCGGACACGCCTGGATGAACTCCATGAAATCGGTCAGGCTGTCCTGGGTGGCGGAACTGAGCGTGTGCTCCATCCGGCAGGCGTCCGCATCGGCGGTATCGACATCGATTTTCAGGATTTCGGTCAGGAACTTGAACAGGATTTCGTGCCGGCGCCGCATTTCCTTTCCGACATCCGCCCCGTCACGGGTCAGCTCCACATATTCGTATTTTTCATAATGGACCAGCCCCCTGTCATTCAGGGTTTTGAGCATGCTGGTGACGGTGGGCATTTTGACATCCATCCGCTTGGCGATATCCTTGACCCGGACAGCCCTCTTTTCCTTGTCCAGATCAAAAATCGCTTCCAGGTAATCTTCCATCACGGAAGTAAGGGGCTTTTCAGCTGGATTTTCTTTTGAATCGGATTCCATCGCATCACTTTTGTTAGAGAGATAAAACTTTTATTGATTAACCTAATAATAGACCTGGCAGGGGGTTGTCAACATTTTTTTTGCGGGGATTTAATCCAGAGCTCATCCCGCCGATCTTGTCGAGCCAATCGCCGGAAATTACAGGATTGCCCCCATTCAATCCCCTTTCTGTTTCGATTATATTGTGAACAGTTGAGGCTTCAACGCTCGATAAACGATGAAAAGGGATTCATCATGGGACTTTTCAAGGACCGACAGGATGCCGGCCGTCGGCTTGCGGAGAAATTATCCGATTATGCCGGCCGGAACGACGTGATTGTGCTCGGCCTGCCGCGCGGCGGCGTTCCCGTGGCATTCGAGGTGGCGAAAGCCTTAAATGCGCCGCTGGATGTCTTTCTGGTCCGCAAACTCGGCGCCCCCGGCAACCCGGAGCTGGCCATGGGCGCCATTGCATCGGGCGGGGTGATCGTATTGAATGACGATATCATTCGGAGTTTTACTGTTTCGGAGCGGACCATCGAAATTGTGGCGGCCGGCGAAACCGATGAATTGAAACGGCGAGAGTCCGTTTACCGGGGAAACCGGCCGATGGCCGACATGCGGGGCCGATGCGCCATACTCGTCGATGACGGCCTGGCCACCGGCGCTTCCATGCGGGCGGCTGTCGCGGCCCTCGGAAGGCTCGAACCTGCCCGAATCGTCATTGCCGTCCCGACATCGGCCCCGGAAACCTGCGCCGCCTTCGAAACCGAGGTGGATACGATAATCTGCGCGGAAACGCCCCAGCCGTTCAATGCAGTTGGATTATGGTACGATGATTTCTCCCAAACCACCGATGCGGAGGTCCAGGATTACATGCGGCGGGCCGGAAAGGAGCTGCCGCCGGCCGCCTGAACAATTCGCCATAGGTGAGCGCCGTCATAAAAGACGCCCATCGTTTCACAACGACAAAACCCCGAAAGAATTTTCCTTCGGGGTTTTGCTAATGAGAAACCACGCCAAATTCAGCGGATTGATTTTTGGCTCCCCAGCGCGGACTCGAACCACGGACACGGTGGTTAACAGCCACCTGCTCTGCCGACTGAGCTACTGGGGAACAAGGTCAAACAAGCTGTCTTTTAAAGTTGGATGATAAAATTGTCAAGGGAAAATGTCAAAATCATTTTGCCGTTAAAATCACTCGGTGATGCGAACCCGGAGCCCCAGTTCGTCGAGCTGGGCCTTTCCCGCCGGTGACGGGGCTTCGGTGAGCACGCAGGCCCCTTTCTGTGTTTTCGGGAAGGGGATGACCTCCCGGATGGAGGCGCACCCGCACAGGATCGTCATCAGCCGGTCAAACCCGAAGGCGAGCCCGCCGTGGGGCGGGGCTCCCGATTCGAGGGCGGAGAGAAGGAAACCGAATTTTCCTTCGTATTCTTCGGGACTCATCCCGAGCGCCTTCAATACCCGGACCTGAAGCTCCTTCTGGTGGATACGGATGCTTCCGCCGCCGATTTCCGAGCCGTTCAGCACCAGGTCGTAGGCCCGGGACCGGATATGGAGCGGATCGGTATCCAGTTTTTCGTAATCCTCCTCGGCCGGCGAGGTGAAGGGGTGGTGCAGGGCCTGGTACCGCTTCTCGTTTTCATCGTATTCCAGGAGCGGAAAATCGGTGACCCAGAGGAAGCGGAAGATGCTGTCGTCGATCAGGCCGAGCTTGCGTCCCAAATGGTTTCTCAGGTGCCCCAGGGACTCATTGACAACAACCGGCTGGTCGGCGCAGAAGAAGACCAGGTCTCCGGGCTTCATGTCGAGCCGCTCGGCCATGGCCCGCTTTTCCTCCTCGGTGAAGAACTTGGTGATCGGCGACTGCCATTCGTCTTCCTTCACCCGGATCCAGGCGAGCCCCCGGGCCCGGTAGACGGCCACGAACGCGGTGAAATCGTCGATCTCCTTGCGGGTGAAGCCGGTGCAACCCTTGGCGTTGAGGGCCTTGACGATCCCGCCTTTCTTCACGGTATCGGCAAATACTTTGAACCCGGAATTTGTCACGATATCGGTGATATCCCCCAGCTCCAGGTCAAAACGGATGTCCGGCTTGTCGAGTCCGTAGCGATCAATGGCCTCAGCATAGGTCATCCGCTCGAAGGGGAGAGAAACCGGCTGGCCGAAATCTCCGAAAACAGCGGCGACCAGCCCTTCGGCGACCGCCATGACGTCGTCTTCACCCACGAACGACATTTCAAGATCGATCTGGGTGAATTCCGGCTGGCGGTCGGCCCGCAGGTCTTCGTCCCGGAAGCAGCGGACGATCTGGTAATACCGGTCGAAGCCGGAGACCATCAGGAGCTGTTTGAACAGCTGGGGCGACTGGGGCAGCGCATAGAAACTTCCCGGGTTGAGCCGGCTGGGAACCAGAAAATCCCGGGCCCCTTCCGGGGTGCTCCGGGTCAGGAAAGGGGTTTCAATATCGAGAAAACCCTGGTTGTTGAGATAATTGCGGATCGCGGCCCCGGCCTTGTGGCGCATGATGATGTTCTTCTGGAGCTTTGGCCGGCGCAGGTCGATATGCCGGTGCTGGAGCCGGATGTTCTCGTTGACGTCGATGTCGTCTTCGATCAGGAACGGCGGGGTCTTGGCCGTATTGAGAATTTTCAGTTCATCGACCATCAGTTCGATTTCGCCGGTGGTCAGGTCCGGATTGGCCATCCCCTCGGGCCGGTGTTCGACCCGCCCCCGGACGGCGAGTACATATTCGCTCCGGATCACGTGCGCCTTTTCGTGGACCGCCGCATTGTACTCGGGGTTGAAGACCACCTGGGTGAGCCCTTCCCGGTCCCGCAGGTCGATGAAAATAACGCCGCCATGATCCCTCCGCCGCTGCACCCATCCCATCAGCACGACCTCGCTGCCGACTTCCGCCGCCCCCAGGGCATTGCAGTTGTGGGTGCGACGCATGTCTCCCAATCTGTTCGTCACTGGTCCAACTCCTCGTTTCTATGTTCAAAATGGAATATTCTGTCTTTAATTCACAATTCTTTGCTTAACCGTCTCCACCAGGGAGTCGATCGGCACGGGAATCTGTTCCTTGGTCTTCATATCCCGAAGATTGACGCTATTGTTCGCCAGTTCCTGGTCGCCGGCAATGATCACGTATTTCGCCCCGAGCCGGTCGGCCCGCCGCATGAGGGCCTTGAGGCTCCGCTCTGAAAAATCGATCTCCGTCCGTACCCCGGCATCGGAGAGGCGGCTCGACCATTCGAAGGCTTTCCTCCAGGCCGCTTCGCCCATGGCCGCGAAAAAAAGATCCGGCGCAACGACCCCGGCAGGTTTGCGGGCCATGACCAGTTCGACCAGCCGGTCCATTCCGATGGCAAACCCGACGGCCGGCTGGGGAGGGCCATCGAGCAGCGCCACCAATCCATCGTACCGCCCGCCGCCGGCAACGGCGCTCTGGGCGCCGAGTTCGTCCGTCTGGATTTCGAAGGCGGTCCGGGTGTAGTAATCGAGCCCCCGGACCAGCCGGTGATCGATCGCATAGGGGACGTCCATGTCGGAAAGGGCCGATCGGACGGTTGCAAAATGGGCCGCGCAGTCGCCGCACAGGTAGTCGATCATCGACGGGGCCTGTTCGACCTCGGCCCGGCACGCCGGGACCTTGCAGTCGAGCACCCGGAGCGGGTTCTTGTCGAGCCGGCGCACGCAGTCGGCACACAGGTTATCGACCCGCGACGAGAGCATGGCGGTGAGTTCCGCCTTGTAGCGGGCGCGGCATTCCGGGCATCCCAGGGAATTGAGGTGCACCCGGAGACCGGTGATATCGAGCTTACGGAAAAAACCGGTCACCATGTAAATCAACTGGGCGTCCATGTAGGGCGACGCGATTCCGAACACCTCGGCGTTGATCTGGTAGAACTGGCGGTAACGCCCTTTCTGGGGACGTTCCTTGCGGAACATGGGACCGATGGTGTAGAGCTTCTGGACCGGATCGGCGGCGTAGAGCCGGTGCTGAATATAGGCGCGCACCACCGACGCGGTGGCCTCGGGGCGCAGAGTGAGGAGGTTCCCCTTGCTTCCGGCAAAGGTGTACATCTCTTTTTCCACAATATCGGTAAGCTCGCCGATGCTCCGCTTGAACAGCGCCGCCTCTTCCAGTACGGGCGGCCGGATTTCGTTGAATCCGAAATCATGAAAATGGTTTCTCGCGGTGGTTTCGATCTCCTGCCAGACCGAGGCCTCCTCGGGGAGGATATCCTTGAACCCCCTGACAAGCTGTATCATGATTGAATAATGCCTGTTGTATTTGAAATGCCCGGATGTATGGGAATCATCCGGAGGGCCGGATTATATTTTTTCAATCGCCCGGCTTCGTATTGCATTAAAAAATGATTTTTATTATAGTTGACCGGAATATCGGGTGGCACCCGGCCGGAGTCGCCCGGAAACTGCATAATTCGACACTTATATGGAATGCGCGGGTTTTAGTCAATATTTAAGTTCGGCCGGGCATCCCGCCCGTGAGTAGAACGAGTTCTCGTAATTACAATGGCTTAGCTGCCTTGCCTGTCTCTTGTCCCACGCCCCGCGCACACAAAAGGAGGTTCCCCATGCCGCCATCGATAAACGTCAAATCACTGATTGAAATGAAACGCCAGAGCCGGAAAATCGTGGTGCTGACCGCATACGATTACCCTTTTGCCCGGATGGCGGACGAAGCGGGGGTGCATATCCTGCTGGTGGGCGATTCGCTGGGAAACGTGGTCCAGGGTGGGACCAACACCCTTGCGGTGACCATGGACGAGATGATCTACCACACCCGCATTGTGGCCCGCGCCGCGAACAATGCGATGGTGGTCGGCGACATGCCGTTCATGTCGTACCAGGCATCCGTCCCGGAGGCGATTGCCAACGCGGGGCGTTTTTTAAAGGAGGCGGGGGCCGCGGCCGTCAAGCTCGAAGGCGGGGCCGCGGTATGCGACCGGATAGAGGCGATTGCCGATGCGGGCATCCCGGTCCAGGCCCATATCGGGCTGACCCCCCAGTACGTGCACCAGCTGGGCGGATACCGGGTGCAGCGTGACGAAGACCGGCTCATGGCCGATGCCGAGAAAGTCGAGGCCGCCGGCGCTTTTTCCGTGGTCCTGGAAGGGATTCCGGCCGATATCGCCCGGAATATCACCCGGGCCCTCACCATCCCGACCATCGGCATCGGGGCCGGGCCGGACTGCGATGGCCAGGTCCTGGTCCTCCACGACATGCTCGGCCTGACCACGGGGCATCTTCCCAAGTTCGTCAAGCAGTTCGCGGATTTGAGGAAGCACGCCATCGAAGGGATCGAATCCTACATCCGGGAAGTCACCGACGGAACTTTTCCAACCGAACATCACTCCTACTGACGAATTGCCTTCATAAATGGTCCTCTTTATAAGCAAGCAATTTTCTCCGGGCGATATCAAGCTCCCGTCCTACGCTGTCGAGCTTCCCCTGGAACGGCTCCGGCTTGGCGTGGACAATCTCCGGTACGATGTTCACATCAGCCCGGAATTCGTCAAGGAAGCCGATGCGCTCATCTTCCAGCTGGTCCTGAAACACGCCGCCGCCTCCCCTCCGCTCCTGACCCGGGGGCGGATTCAATGGCACCAGGAAATATCGCGCTTCAAGAATTCCTGCCGGGAATTGATGATCCATGCCGTCAACCAGGCGAAATCGCTCCAGGAGATCCAGATCGACTACCTCGCCCAGGTGGCTATCGTCAAACTGCTCCTGGGTGAAATCGACGTGATGTATGACGCCGCCGTCCAGCACTTCAAAAGCGTGGTTCGCAAGCAGGAAGTCTCCCGGCGGACCGAATCGCACCTTGAGCTCCGGGAGGAAGTGGGATCGATTGTCCAGCGGCGAAATACCATCGTCCAGGAAGTCGGCGACGAATTGTTGTCCTGGTTCACCGAAATCCACCGGGAACTCGACGAACCGCGGAATTCGGTTTTTGGAGAAGATGGTCTTCTTCCGGCGGAGCTGTTCGGAAATCCGCTTCTCCAGTCTGTTTCCCGCTCTGACGATTATTTCATGATCAATCACTATGTCCTCCTGGGACACCGGATCGAGGATCCGCTCCATTATAAAACGATTTTATCCATTCTGATCAAATTTTTTGCCCGGACAACATCCGCCGGGGCACCGCAACGGGTCATCGCCCCTCCCGAGGAGATGACGGGATATGGTAATGGCTTTCAGGTGACCCCGGACAAAACAGTCGACCGGATTCTCAAACGGGTCGAAAATATGGATGCCCTTTTCAATTACCCGGAAACCGAGGCGCTCATCCGGGCGGAAAAAAAAGAGAACCGGGATCGGAAACGGATTCAGTCGCTTCGGCACCAGGCGGGCGAACAAAAGACCCTGCTTCGGCACCTCTACCGAACCATGGCCAGGGAAAAAATGCTTGCCGGAATTGTGGCGGCTTACGGGATATCCCCCGCCGTCAGCACCTGCTGCCCGCCCCTGACCCCCCAGGAGGTGCTCCAGTATGTGGTGGTCTCCAAGGCCCGGAAAACCATCGCCAGAAAAATGGCCCGGTTCAACAAGTATTCCGCAAAAACGGTTTTCCTCCACGACTTGAAAAAAACGGCTGCCGCCATGCGGCGGGTGTCGACCAGACAGAAGCGGATTTTTCTGATCCGGTTTCTACGGGATTTCGCGGCCTATCACCGGGACCTGGGGAATTATTCTCTTTTCCGGGAGACGGCCGACTGCATCAATCTTGCCAGGGATGAAAAAATCATCCGCCTCTCCCGGGAAAACAACACCTTGTACGAGTTCCTCCTGCCGAGTGAGAGGACGGCCCATAAGACCCCCATTCTTCGCCATGTCATCGTGAAGGCCGACGTGCGGGGCTCAACCGGCATCATCGATCAGATGAAGGAAAAGGGGTTGAACCCGGCATCGAATTTCAGCCTGAATTTTTTCGACCCGATCAGTAACCTGATTTCCCAGTATGGCGCTGAAAAAGTGTTTATCGAGGGAGATGCGGTTATCCTGTCGATCTCCGAACACGAAGGCGCCCCGGAACGCTGGTACGGTGTGGCCCGGGCGTGCGGAATGGCCGTCAATATCCTGATGGTGGTCAAGCGATACAACCTCCAGAACCGGAAAAATCGTCTCCCCCGGCTCGATCTGGGGATCGGGATCAGCTTTTCCCCTTCGGCGCCGACCTTTTTCTATGACGGCGACAACCCGATCATGATTTCACCTGCCATCAACGAGGCGGACATACTATCGGCCTGCGACCGGGTCCTCCGGGAACGGTTTTCCAAGTCCCGCCCCCCCTTTAATATCTATGTCCACCAGATCGACACCGCTTCCCTGGAAACGGCCGCACTGCTCGATTCGCCGATTCTCCGGTACAATGTCATGGGAATCGAACTCTCGGAGGCGGGATTCAAGAAACTCTCCGAGGAGATCCATTTGGATCCTTTCGAGGCGCGGATCCCGGAGTTCCAGCCGGAACCGTTTGTGGCCTACACCGGAAAATTTCCCACCGTGACCGGCAGTTATCAGCGGATCATCATCCGGGAGGCCGATATCCCCGAAATCTCCCCCTTGGATTTTCAGGTATTGCGACTGACCGGGCGCAAGTATTACGAGGTCTGCACGCACGCGAAAATTTACGACTATGTTAAACGGATGAAATGACCCCCCGCCGCGCGCGGCCGGTCACGTCTTGTAATTTGAATCGGATGGTGTATCATCCCACTGTCCCAATAATGGAATCACGGATTCATCGCTACCGGGAACCGGCGTTCTTCTTCCCGGTGCGGCGCACATATTCAAAAGGTTTACGCACATGCACATCGAAAATACGGACCGGTTTATCAAGGCCCTGATGGATATCAGCCGCGCCATCAATTCCGACCTGTACCTTGAAGATATCCTCAAACTCATCGTGATGGTGACCGCCAAGGTGACCGGCGTGGAAATCTGTTCGTTGTGGCTGATCGAGGAAGATGAAAAGATCCGCCTCAAGGCGACCCAGTCGATCGAACCGGCCTATTTGAAGGATCGGACCCTGGGGATCAACGAAGGGGTGGTCGGGTTCGTGGCCACGGAAAAACGCCCCATGATCATCCGGGATGTCCTTGCCGAACCGTTGTTCAAGGAAAAGGAAATGGCGGCAAAGCTCGGCCTCAAATCAATGGTCAGCGTTCCCCTGCTCCTGAAAGACCAGCGGGTGATCGGGGTTCTCAACTGCTTTACTTCCGAATCCCATGATTTTACCGATATCGAGGTCAACCTGATCACCACTGTGGCCAACCAGGCAGCGGTGGCCATCTACAATTCGGAACTGTTGATCAAGACAAAGGTGATCCAGGAAGAACTCGAAACCCGCAAACTGGTGGAACGGGCAAAAGAAATTCTCATGCGCCGCACCCCCATGTCCGCGGAAGATGCGTTCCGATGGCTCCAGAAAAAAAGCATGGATTCCCGCAAATCGATGCGCAGCATCGCCGAGGCACTTCTCCTTTCCGAAGAACTCTATTAATGATGGCGTCGTAAAAAGCTACGAACTCCGCATTGCGGCATTTTGCGAAAAGGAATGTTCATGCTTTTATCGTGCGCGTGCGCGTAATCGGGTTTTGAAGTTCCGATTACGCGCACGCGCACGAGATTAAAACATGAGTTCCTTGGAAATCCAACTTCCGCGTTGCGCTTCACCCCTCGTCACTGCGGCGTACGTCAAGTACTCCTCATTCCTCGGGATTCGCCCGCCTTGAATTTGGTGACCGGCTTCAAAGAAATTCCAGACACCCCTTTTCACCAGAAAATTAATCGTTGCGCCGGCGCCATGATGCCTTTACATTTTAAATTAAAAAAGGCTTGACAGATTAATCCCTACTTATTAATTAGCCAGAGTTAACTTACACAACGGCGTGTAAGCAACACTTAGACAACAGACAAAGACGTCTTTTCTCCCACGGGAGAGGAGGCGTTTTTTTTTGCCCTGCTCCCGCGACGTTTAAATTAGTGCAATTGATTGCATTTAAACCAACCCAAGAAGGAGACAGGAATCATGTCTGACATGCGCTTTCAAAAAAACAACGATGTTCTCGGCACCACCAACCGCGGCAACCCGGCGGAATCGAGCCTGTGCACCCTGTGCCGGGCGGATTGCCAGGGAAAATGCGAAACCTTCATGTCGAGCATGGTCGGCCGCAAGCTGCTCTACCCCCGGAGTTTCGGCCTGGTCACCGCTGGCGCCAACAACACCACCCACGTGGGCGTCTCCTATAACAATCTGCGGATCCAGGGATATGCCTACGGCGCCCACGGCACGGCCCCCGGGCTGTCGAGCGATCCGGATGATTGCATTTTCCCCAACGTCAGCCTGGAGACCGAATTCGGCCGCGAAGTGAAGACCAAGTCCCGCATCCCCCTGATGACCGGCGCGCTCGGATCGACCTTTGTCGCGGCCAAATACTGGGATTCCTTCGCCATCGGCGCTTCGCTGGTGGGGATCCCTGTTGTCATCGGCGAAAACGTGGTCGGTGTCGACCGCGAATCGGAAATCTCCGGCGGCAAGATCAGCAAGGCCCCCGAACTCGATCGACGGATCGACGGATATCTCCGGTACAATGACGGTTACGGCGCCATCATCGTCCAGATGAACGTCGAGGACACGCGCAACGGCGTCGCCGAGTATATCGTCAAGAAATACGGCGAAAAGTGCATCATCGAACTCAAATGGGGCCAGGGCGCCAAGGACATCGGCGGCGAAATCCAGGTCACCAGCCTCGATTACGCCATCTTCCTGAAGAAACGGGGCTACGTTGTCGATCCCGATCCCGAAAAGCCGGAAGTCCAGGCCGCTTTCAACAAGGGCGCCATCCGTTCCTTCGCCCGCCACAGCCGGCTGGGCGGCACGAACCTGAGCCGGGTCGACCAGGTGCGCGAAGACTTCATGAAGAGTGTCGAATATCTGCGCAGCATCGGTTTCAAACGCATCTCTCTGAAGACCGGCAGCTACGGCATGGAAGAACTGGCCATGGCGATCAAGTTCGCCACCGACGCCAAGTGCGACCTGCTGACCATCGACGGTTCCGGCGGCGGCACCGGGATGAGCCCCTGGAACATGATGCAGAGCTGGGGCGTCCCCTCGATCAACCTCCATGCCAAGGCTTACGAGTATGCCAGCATGCTGGCCGCCAAGGGCGAACAGGTCGTCGACCTGTCGTTTGCCGGCGGGTTTGCCCTGGAAGATCATATTTTTAAGGCACTCGCCCTGGGCGCACCGTTTACCAAGCTGATCTGCATGGGCCGGGCCATCATGATCCCGGGGTTCCTCGGCGCCAACATCGAGGGCGCACTCAATCCGGATCGTCGCGAAAAACTTTCCGGCAACTGGGACAGCCTGCCGAAAACGGTCAGTGAATACGGAAACAGCCCGGAAGAAATCTTTGCCTCTTATTATGACGTGGAAAAGAAGGTCGGCAAAGACGAAATGAAGAACATCCCCTACGGCGCCATCGCTTTCTGGACCCTGGCCGACAAGCTCGCCTGCGGCCTGCAGCAGCTGATGGCCGGCGCCCGGAAATTCTCCCTCAAGCAGATCAGCCGGAACGACCTGTTTGCCGGAAACCGGGAAACCGCTCAGGAAACCGGCATCCTCCACGTGGCGGACGCCAATGACGAATCGGCGAAGAAGATCCTGAATTCCTGATCGCCTCGCGGATACCGCTGTAACAAGAAACCCGGAAGGATCGTTGATCCTTCCGGGTTTTTTTTACCCGTTGCGAACGGTTGGGAAAAAGAATAAAGAATCAGGAAAAATTCGAATAAAAGAAGGTCGAGATTGAGGTGGATAGGATTGGTGAGCTCGAAAAGCCAATGTTTAAAAGTTCCAAATTCAAGGTGCGCGATCCAAAGGAATGAAGCGTGCTTTTCGTGCGCCGCAATGACGAGGGATGAAGCGCAACGCAGAAGATGGACTACTTTTTATGTCAGCACTCATTCCTATTACTGGGTTCCCAAGCTGGAGCTTGGGAACCCGTGCGACACCGAATGTTCGGGCAAGTTAAATGCAAGAAGGGTTTTGAATCTTTTTGTCATTCCATATTGTTTTATATCTCGGATTTGTGCTTCGTTACATGATTGATAGCCTGGAAATTGGAGAAATATGCCTGTCACTGAAATCCCCACCGTCTTATCCATTGCCGGTTCGGACCCGTCCGGCGGAGCCGGCATTCAGGCGGACCTGAAGACCTTCATGGCCGCCGGTGTTTATGGAGCGGCTGCCCTTGCCGGCCTGACCGCCCAGAACACCACGGCCGTTATGGCGGCTGTTGCCGTGGATGCGGATTTTGTCCGGCAGCAACTCGAATCCGTTTTTTCCGATATCCGCATCGATGCGGTAAAACTCGGAATGCTCCCGAACCGGGAAATCTGCAAAACCGTCGCCGCATTTCTCGGGGATTGCCCCGTGATTTGCGATCCGGTGATGGTCGCCACCAGCGGAGGGGAACTGATCGACGCGGCGGCGGTTTCCGGCCTGATGGCGCATATCCTGCCGAAATCGGATTTCGTCACTCCCAATCTTTATGAGCTCGGCGTTCTGATCGGAAAACCGGTGGGCGATATGGTCGAGGCGGGTATGGATGTATTGGCACGCTTTCCCAACCTGACCGGTATCGCCCTCAAAGGGGGGCATCGGCCAGACGCGGGTGGGACAGTGACCGATATCTTATTGTACAGGGATTCCCGCCGCGGGATTGGGCAGGTTACGGAAATCCATCCGTTTATTGAAACGAAAAACACCCACGGCACCGGCTGCACATTTTCGTCGGCACTGGCCGCCGGGTTGGCAAAAAAACAACCTCCCGCCGATGCATTTGTTCAGGCGGTCCGCCTGACCCACCGCTTGATTGAGTTGTCCCGGGATTTGCGGATCGGGCATGGGCACGGGCCGCTGCTACATCATCTGATGGCTTCGTAAAAAGTTTCAATAGCCACGTTGCGCTGCATCCTCGTCATTTTACATACGACTCGGTACGCTCCATTCCTCGGGATTTGCGGCGCCTTGTGAACTTTTTACTTTGCCATCAATTGTTAACTCTTCATTATCCCCCAAAATCTTCCGGCAGATCGGCCAGCGACAGAATCCTGCCCGTAATCCCGTCCGATTCGTCAGACGCCAGGTAGACGACCAGCCGGGCCACTTCCCCGGGATCGTTCAATCGCCCGAGGTTTTTAACCGAATTGAACTGGGCGTAGAGTTCGCTTCCCAGCACTTCTTCACCAAGCCGCCGGATATCGTCCTGCATCCCCGTGTCCATTACGCCAGGATCGATGGCATTGACGAATATTCCCTCCTCCCGGAACTCCTCGCTCAGGCTGCGGGTGAACTGATCGACCCCCGCCTTGGAAACCGCGTAGGCGCAGAATCTCGGAAACGGCATCCGACCAAGGCCGGACGTCACATTGATGATCCGTCCACCGCGATTTTTGATCATCAACGGGATCACCGCCCGGCCGGTCAGGTACATGCTGTTCAGGTTAACGTTTATGGTCCGGAACCAGGCACCCGGTTCGGCATCCTCCAAAAAACGCGGCGGTCCGATGATTCCCGCATTATTAAACAGGACATGGATTGGACCAAACTGTTTCCGGGTCGCCGAGATGAGCCGGTTCACATCCTTTTCCACGGAAACGTCCCCTTCCACGGCCAGCGCTTCGGAACCCCCCTTTTTTATCTCGTAAGCGACTTCGTCGATCGGACCCTGGATGGGGCCGAGGAGCGCCACCCGCGCACCTGCCTTTCCCAACGCCAATGCGGCGGCCCGCCCCAACCCGCGCCCCGCGCCGGTAACCACGGCGACTTTTCCGTCAAGCATCATCGTTTGCCTCCCCATCGGATTCTTCCGATTATATTAATAAGCAGGGCTTTTATGACGCCATTTCAGCCCCCGCATTCCGCATTTTTTCCAGCGCCATTCGTCCCCCTTCCGGGGTGACCGGCCGGGTGGCGTCCGTGAGGACGAGAACCGGGAAAAAAAGACCGGCACCCCTTTTTTCCGATCCCCGCCTTCGATGGGGAGTCTGCCGCCGGGACAAAAATCATTCTGGACATCGACCACCAGGAGGCAATCGGTAATGTTAATCGTCTGCCAAATCATTGCTGAAACATTAAATACTTCACCATACCCGGGTTCCCGGGCTTATTGTTATATCGTAATCATCGGATAACCATTTTCCACCACGGTCGAAACCGATTCCAATGAATCGCTTGCCCGGGGGTCCGGCAGGTGTTACATAAATGTTTTTCTTTTTGCTTCAGAACTCATGTTGGAATAACCAATGAAAATATTCGACAGCCATTGCCATCTGAATGACCCGGCTTACAAAACGGATACAGAGGCGGTTATTGACCGGGCCAACCGGGCGGGAATCGCGGCCATGATGGTTGTCGGCATCACCGAAAAAACTTCCCGGCTGGCGGTGGAGATCGCCAATGCCCATACGGGCTGTTTCGCCTCCGTGGGCATTCACCCCCATGACGCCAGTGAATGCAGCGAAGAAGCACTGCTGACACTCCGGCGGCTGGCGGAAACATATGACCGGGTCCGGGCCTGGGGGGAAACCGGCCTTGATTTCAACCGGATGTTCTCCCCCCGGGAGATCCAGGAAAAGTGGTTTGTCCGACAGGTCGAACTCGCCGCCGAGCTCGGCCTGCCGCTGATCTTCCACGAGCGCGACAGCGATGGCCGCTTCCTTGAACTCCTCAGGATCCATATGGCAAAAGGACAGCAGGGGGTGGTCCATTGTTTCAGCGGCAACCGCAAGGAACTCGACGCCTATCTTGAGATGGGTTTCTATATCGGCATTACGGGGATTCTTACCATCCGGACCCGGGGGGCTGAGTTGCGGGAACAGGCATTAACGATTCCCGAAGACCGGCTCCTGGTGGAGACCGATGCCCCCTACCTGACGCCGTCGCCGGAACGGAACCAGTTCCGGAGAAATGAACCGGCCTTCGTAAAAAGTGTTCTCTTGAAACTTGCCGAGGTGCGGGGGGCGGACCCGGAATATCTTGCCGACGTGGTCTGGGAAAATACCTGTCGGTTGTTCACCATAAATGGAAGCGACTGGAAATAATCAAATGGTCCTATGGGTTCAGACCCTGACCCATAGGACCGTGAACCGCTAAAGAAAGCGATCCCATCATGAAACTTGGCATCATCGGTCTTTCCGGATCTGGCAAGACCACTGTGTTTGAAGCGTTAACCCATGATTTTGCCGGGCTGGCCGCAAAGAACGAAACCCGGCTGGGGACCATCGCCGTCCCGGATACCCGGATCGGCATATTGACCGATATGTACCGGCCTCGCAAAACCATTTATGCCCAGGTCGAATACCTGCTCCCCGGTAAAGCCGAACAGAAACGGGAATCCGGCCCGGATTCGGCCTTGATGCGGGCCGCCCGGGACGTGGACGCCCTTATCCACGTGGTGCGGAATTACAATGCCTTCGGGTTTGCCCCCGCTGATCCGGCGGCCGATTTCCAGGAACTGGACCAGGAATTGATCCTGAACGACCTGGCCGTCGTTGAAAAACGGCTCGAACGGGTGGAAATCGATGCGAAAAAGGGAAGACCCGTGGAAGCGGAGGAACGGGATCTCCTGGCCCGGTGCCGCAAGGCACTGGAAGAGGAAATCCCGCTGCGCCGGTTCCCGGAAATCGGGGAATCCCGCCTGCTGCGGGGTTATGGGCTCCTTTCCGCCAAACCGATGATGGTCCTGTTCAACAATGCCGATGAAGACGAATCGCTCCCGGAAATCCCCGGCCTCCTGGAAAGCGAAACCTGCAGGGTCATCCGGGGAAAACTGGAACATGAACTGGCCCAGATGAGCGCCGAAGAGGCCGCCGAGCTCCTGGAGGAATTCAACATCGGGGCCCCGGCCACGGACCGGGTTATCCGGGTATCTTACGATATACTCGGGTTGATTTCGTTTTTCACGGTCGGGGAAGACGAGGTGCGGGCCTGGACCATCCGGAAGGAAACGCCCGCCCTGGAAGCAGCCGGTGAAATCCATTCTGATATCAAAAAAGGGTTTATCCGCGCGGAAATCATCTCTTACGATGATCTGATGACCGCGGGATCAATGGTGGCGGCTAAAAAACTCGGGACCCTGCGGCTGGAGGGGAAGACGTATATTATGAAGGACGGGGATATTGTTAATTTCCGGTTCAACGTCTGATGGCTTCTTAAAAAGTCCAACTTCTGCGTTGCGCATCATCCCTCGTCACTGCGGCGTACAACAAGTACGCCGCATTCCTCGGGATTCGCGCGCCTTGAATTTGGAACTTTTTACTTTGCCATCAAAAGTCAAAGGATTGAAGGAGCTTTAATATGAATACCGAGCGGACCCGCATATCGACCGGCGTTGGCGGACTTGACCCGCTTCTTGGGGGATTGCTGATCGGGGACAATGTGGTCCTTTACGATGATGCCGGCAGCCTGGCGTCCGTTTTCACCATGAATTTCCTCCAGATTTCCCTTGCCCAGGGCAAATCGTTCATCTACCTGAGCTTCGACCGCTCCCCGCGCAACCTCCTGGAAAAACTCGGTCCTCTGGCAAAAAACGAAAACCTGACCATTCTCGACTGCTTCACCTTCGGTAAAGGGAAAGGAGCGGATATTTTTCTCCAGTTCTATGAAGAACGGCAGAACGAATGGCCCTGCACCATCACCCAGGTAAACCATCCCCAGAATCCGGATGCGGTGATGGAGTTTTTCATGAAGGCGATGAAAGGCGATGTACGGTTCGCGTTCGAAAGCCTGACCGGGATGCAGGAACTCTGGGAAGGCGAAGAGCAGATCAGCCGGTTTTACACCCATACCTGCCCGCGCCTTTATGAGCTCGATGCCATCGGCTATTGGATCATGGAAAAAAATGCCCATTCCAAGCGGCTCAAAGCCGCCATCAACCAGATCGCCCAGGTGGCCATCGAACTGTCGCTGAAACGGGGCAAAACCACCTTGTCGATTCTAAAAGCCGAAAACCGGGAGATCGAAAGCCTCAATACACCCAATCTTTACTGGGCAAACGGCTTATCCGTCTCCTTCGATAAAAGCAAACGGACCACCGGCCATGTCGATCTGGGGCAGCGGATTCGTGAACTTCGGACCAAGCGGGGTTTCTCCCAGACCGATCTGGCCAAGCTGGTGGGGGTCACCCCCAGCAACATCTCCCAGGTGGAAAGCGGCCAGATTTACCCTTCACTTCCCGCCCTGATCAAGATGGCCGAAACCCTTTCCGTAGAAATGAGCGCGTTTTTCCAGGAGTTCAGCGACATTCCGCACCGCCTCGTTTTTCCCGAATCGGAAGCCGTTGATACAAACCTCCCGGATATGCCGGAAAACAGCATCACCGCTCGACTTTTGACGCCCATTGATATCGATCTGAAAACAGAAACGTACCTGATCGAGATCCCCCCCCGGAGTGCGCTCCCCTCCCATTTTTTTATTCACAAGGGAGAAGAGGTCGGCTATCTGCTCGCGGGGAAACTGCAAATGAAGGTGGGATCGACCAATTATACTGTCCGGTCCGGGGATGTGATCTGCCTGAAGCAGGAGATGCCCTCGCAGTGGAAAAACATCGGGTCCAATTCCGCCCGGATGCTCTGGCTGAAAATCAAGTGAATGGAATTCCAGCTGGCCTGGAATTTAGAATAGAGATTCGGCGACCGTGAAGGTTATCGGTCGTTCCAGCCCCTCGACTTCCACTTGGGCCGTTTCCCCCGTAACCACCTGCTCGGTCAGTTGCTTCAAAAAATTGGCAAAATTCCGATCCTGATTGTCATGAAAATCAATGTCGGTTGCGGCTTTTACAGAGAAGTCATTGTCGATCAGGGACAGTTTGATTCGGTTCATTTCCGTCCTCCGCTTGATTGTTACTGACACTTAAATTCTTATCAATTTTTAAATAAGAATAATAATATCAGTAAATTATCTAATAATAAAATAGATGCACCCGCCCCTTCTGTCAAGTGGATCACGCCTGGGCAATCACGCTTTTGTTACCCGTGCTGCTTGGTCTTTGGCACCAGTGCGCACCACTTCAAATCAGTTGTGAATCGCCAATGGCGGCAAATTGATAACGTATACGGGGAAGAGTTAAACGGCGCCCGGAATCTCTTCCTTGAGCAGGCAGCAGGCGATCCGGTACGCGGGGGAGCCGTCATCGGTATAGGCGAGGTTGCCGGCCTGGACCAGCTTGTTTATAACGCACCCTTCCGGAATCATAAGGGCGAACAGGTCCGACTCGTTGATTTTCCCGGTCGGCGAAAGCGCCCCGGCGGAATCGATGGTCATGCTGTGCAGGGGAAAATCCTCGCACAGGGGGCATCGGTAGACCCGGCCGTTGGGGAAGATAAAGTAATTGTCGGCCACGTTGCCGGCGCATTCGAACCGGTCTCCCGCTTCCAGGAAGACTTTCGGGTAGGTCACGGTTATTCCGGCGGCGGCAACTTCCCGGGCCACGGGGGGGACATGGGCCTCCCACTCCGCCCGAGTCAACTGGAGGGCATCTCCGCCGGATCGGGCCGAACGGCCGCGGATCCCGATCACCTGGATAAAGAAGCGGGAAACGCCCAACTGCTTCAGGAGCGGAACCATCCGGGTAAGTTCGTGGAGGTTTTCCCGGCTGACCGTGTAGATCAAACTGGCGGCAAATCCTTTTTCCACCGCTGCCCGGATACCCGCCGTGCACCTCTCAAAACTCCCCCGCCCCCGGATCCGGTCGTTGGTCCCGTCCGTGGCCCCGTCCAGGCTGAAGCTGAAGTAATCGACTTCCGCCGGGGTGACCTTGTCCAGGATGTCATGAAAAAGGTACCCGTTCGTATCGATGGTGAGCGAGGCATAACCGATTTCCCGGGCCGCCCGGACAATCCGGTCAAGATCCGGGTGAAGGGTCGGCTCACCGCCGAGAAGGATCAGGTTCGATTTTTTATCCGGATGATGAAAGCGTTTGAGCCACGCGATCGCCGTTTCCACGGAAACGGTGGCGTCCCCGTGCTGGTCGGGATTGATGTAGCAGTGGCGGCACTGGAGGTTGCAGCGGGTCAGGATATGAAAAAATACATTTACGGAGTTTCTGGAAAAGGAAACGGTTTTCTTCATTTCGGTTCACCGGCCGGCCTTTCCGTTCAGCCGTTAACGCCGATAATATTCCCTTAATTCGTCGATGGTCTGCTTCGACTTGATCAACTCGTCATTGGTCGCCCGGAGCCGGATCGACATGTATTCGGCGAAGATTCGATAGAGGAGCAGCAGAAAATCGAGCCGTTCGTCGTGTCCGTCCGCCGTTGACAACCGCCCCTTGGCGGACGTGTCCACGCAGAGACAGACCGTTTTTCCCACGGCAAGGACGGATGCGGACCGGTTCATGCTGTCGACGATCCGCATTTCCCCGAAAATTTCCCCCACCTGGTCGAGGTGCCCGAGCTGAACGCCCCGCTTCTGGATCACCAGCTCCCCGGATAGGAGAAAGTAGAGCCAGGAGTCGTTGTCGCCTTCCCGGATGATAATTTCCCCGTCTTCGTATTCGCGAATTTTACTGAGTCGCAGGAGCTTGGCCAGGTTCCGGGTCTCGAAATCCTTCAGGCCCGGAATGGTCATCAATCGCTGGATGTTTTGAACGTTGTCCTTCAGATACTTTGATTCGATCATCGGCACCCCCGGTTTTCCGATCCAGATTCGTTCATCAATATCCGTGGCATTTCCTGGATCGGGCGAGGGTTGGATCTAACGATTTTCCAGGCAGGCCTTCGATATTTCAGCGTCGAATGATACTGGATAACACCCGTCAAAGCAAGCCTTACAAAAATTTTTTTCAGGGAATTCCACGCCGGTCGATTCGAGGAGCCCTTCCAGGCTCAGGTAATGGAGAGAATCGAGATTGAGGTACGATTCCAGTTCCCGGATGGTCTTGGTAGCGGCGATCAATTCCCCCTTGGTGGAAAAATCGATCCCGTAATGGCAGGGAAATCGATGGGGAGGGCAGCTGATCCGCATATGGATCCGCTTCACCCCGAGATCGCGCAGGGTTTTGATCCGGGTCTTCGATGTGGTCCCCCGGATAATCGAGTCCTCGATGATGATGATTTCTTTTCCGGCGAGCAGTTCCCGCACCGGGTTGAGCTTCATCCGGACGCTGAAATCCCGCATGCTCTGGGACGGCTGGATAAACGTGCGCCCCACGTAGTGGTTCCGGATCATCGCCAGGTCGAAGGGAAGCCCCGCTTCCTCGGCATACCCCAGGGCGGCATAGTTGCCGGAATCCGGGAACGGCATCACCAGGTCGGCGTTCACCGGCGCCTCCTGGGCCAGACGCCGGCCGTGGGCTTTCCGGGTCATGTAGACGTTCTTGCCGTAGATGGTGCTGTCGGGCCGGGCAAAATAGATGTACTCGAAGATGCAGAACGTGCGCTGGGTCTTCTCATGAGGGGTGATGCTCCGCACCCCGTCGCCGTCGATGATCACGATCTCGCCGGGGTCGAGTTCCCGGATGAACTGGGCGTCGAGCAGGTCGAGGGCGCAGGTCTCGGACGCCAGGATGTAGTTGCCGTTGAGACGGCCCAGGCAGAGCGGCCGGAAGCCGTTGGGGTCCTTGATCCCGACCACTTCCCCCCGGCTGGTGAGGACGATAAAGGAATAGGCCCCCTGAAGGCGGCGCACCGTATTGGACAACGCCTCCTCGAACCCGTGTTTCAGGTTTTTGACGAACAGGTGAAGGAAAACCTCGCTGTCCATCGTGGTCTGGAATATCGATCCCTCTTCTTCCAGTTCCCGTTTCAGGGTATGGGCGTTGGTCAGGTTGCCGTTGTGGGCAACCCCGTAGGATTTGCCGCTGTGATTGACCACAAACGGCTGGGCATTCGTCACCACCGAATCGCCGGTCGTGGAGTACCGGACATGACCGATGGCGCTGCAATCGCCTTCCAGGGAAGAAAGGATCCGGTCATTGAAGACTTCCGGCACCAGCCCCATCCCTTTGTGGCAATCGATATGTTCATCGCGCACCACGGCGATCCCGGCGCTTTCCTGTCCCCGGTGCTGGAGTGCATACAGGCCGAAATACGTCAGCCGTGCGGCTTCCGGATGGCGAAAAATACCAAAAATACCGCACGCTTCCCGGGGTTTGTCTTCAAATTGGTCATCAAACATCGTTTATATCCGCCAGTTATAGGCTTCGATTATACACCTTGAATATGGACGGGGTGGACAGAGTGGCCTGTCCATGTCGTCCATTAATTTCATGCCATCCATCTTCCGCAGAGATTCGGAAAATAAGACCATATCCGCCCCCTGTAAAGCTCACCCACACCCGTGATACTCCTGGATCGTTTTGACGCCAAGGGCTTTTTCCTTTATCGCCGTGATCCCCCGGCACATGGCCCGTGCCCCAGCGATGGTCGTCGCATAGGGGATATTGAACTTCAGGGCCGCCCGCCGGATGAGATACCCGTCTTTCCGGGTCTTGTCCCCGGTCCCGGTGTTGATCACCAGCTGGATTTCCCGGTTCATGATGGCATCGACCACGTGGGGACGCCCCGCAGAAACCTTGTTGATCATTTCGCAGGCAATCCCGTTGTCCGTGAAGTACTGGAATGTTCCCCGGGTGGCCAGTACCCGGAAACCGATCTGCTCAAATTGCCGGGCGACCTCAAGGCCCACCGCCTTGTCGCTGTCCTGCACGCTGATGAAGACCGCACCGGTTTCGGGAAGGTGCTGGCCCGCGCCGATCTGCGCCTTGGCGTAGGCATGGCCGAAATCGATATCGATTCCCATGACTTCGCCGGTCGATTTCATTTCCGGTCCCAGGAGCGTATCCACATCCGGGAACCGGTTAAACGGCATCACCGCCTCTTTCACCGAGATGTGGACGGGGATTACCTGTTCGGTCAGGCCGAGTTCCGCCAGGGTCTGCCCCAGCATCACCCGGGTGGCGATCTTGGCCAGGGGGACCCCGGTTGCCTTGCTGACAAACGGGACTGTCCGGGAAGCCCGCGGGTTGACCTCGAGGATGTAGAGGCGGCCGTCCTTTATGGCGTATTGCACGTTCATCAGGCCAATGACATTGAGTTCCATCGCCATCGCCTTGGTGGCCGCGATGATTTCCTCGATTTCCGGGGTTTTCAGCGAATAAGGGGGAAGGACGCAGGCCGAATCGCCGGAATGGACCCCGGCGGCCTCGATATGTTCCATGATGCCGCCGATGACGGCTATTTTTCCGTCGCATATCGCATCGACATCGATTTCGATCGCGTCTTCCAGGAATTTGTCGATCAGAACCGGGTGCTCGGGCGACGCGATGATCGCCAGGCGGAAATAGTTTTCGATTTCATCCCGCCGGTAGACAATCTTCATGGCCCGGCCTCCCAGGACATAGGACGGGCGGACGATCACCGGATAACCGATCGCATCGGCAATCCGGACCGCTTCTTCCACCGAGCGGGCCGTGCCGTTGGGGGGCTGGACCAGCCCCAGCTTGTTGAGCATGGCCTGGAAGGCCTGGCGGTCCTCGGCCCGCTCGATGCTCTCCGGGTGGGTCCCGATGATCGGCACTCCGGAGGCGAGAAGGGGCAGGGCCAGGTTGAGCGGGGTCTGGCCGCCGAACTGGACGATGACGCCATCCGGCTTTTCCGTTTCCACGATGTGGAGCACGTCCTCGTGGGTCAGCGGCTCGAAATAGAGTTTGTCCGACGTGTCGTAATCGGTGCTGACCGTCTCCGGGTTGGAGTTGACCATGATGCTCTCGATCCCCATCTCGCGCAGGGCAAAAGAGGCATGAACACAGCAGTAATCAAACTCGATCCCCTGGCCGATCCGGTTCGGCCCGCCCCCCAGGATCATGATCTTTTTCCGGTCCGAGACCCGGGCCTCGTTTTCGGTCTCATAGGTGGAATAATAATAGGGAGTGGACGCCTCGAACTCCGCGGCACAGGTGTCGACGAGCTTGTAGACCGGGCGGATGCCGGCGGCTTTCCGGAGTTCCCGCATGTGGGCCTCGCCGGTCCCGGAGAGGTGCCCCAGCTGGTAGTCGGAAAACCCGAGTGCCTTGGCATCTCGCATCCGGTCGGCGTCCAGGTTGGCCTCGGACGCGGTTACCTGGTCTTCAAATTCGATGATCTGGCGGATCTGGTGGAGAAACCAGGGATCAATGCGGGTGAGCTCGTAAATGGCCTTAATCGGCATTCCCTGTTTGATGGCCTGGCGGAGATAAAAGATCCGTTTTGAATTCGGTTTGGCCAGCATCTGCTCAAGATCGGCGCCATCCTCCCCGTCGTCCCGGCCGTCGGCCCCCAAGCCGAACCGGCCGATCTCCAGGGAACGGAGCCCTTTCTGGAGTGCCTCTTTGAAGGTGCGGCCGATGGCCATGGTTTCGCCCACCGAGCGCATCGACGTGGTCAGCACGTCCTCGGCATCGGGAAATTTCTCGAAGGTCCACCGGGGGATCTTGACCACGCAGTAATCAAGGGACGGTTCGAAGGAGGCAACGGTCTCGCCGGTGATGTCGTTGGGGATCTCGTCGAGGGTGTAGCCGACCGCCAGTTTGGCGGCGATCTTGGCGATGGGAAAACCGGTTGCCTTGGACGCCAGGGCCGAGCTGCGAGACACCCGGGGATTCATCTCCACCACGATCATCTCCCCGTTTTCAGGGTTGACCGCGAACTGGACGTTCGATCCGCCGGTATCGACGCCGATCTCCCGGAGAATGGCGATGGAGGCGTTTCGCATCACCTGATATTCCCGGTCGGTCAGGGTCTGGGCCGGGGCCACGGTGATGCTGTCGCCGGTATGAATCCCCATCGGGTCGAGGTTCTCTATGGAACAGACGATCACCACGTTGTCGTTTTTGTCCCGCATCACCTCGAGTTCATATTCCTTCCACCCGAGAACCGATTCCTCGATCATCACCTGGGTGGTCATGCTGGCGTCGAGGCCGGCGGCGGCAATGTTTTCCAGCTCTTCCGGATTGTAGACTACCCCGCCGCCGGTCCCCCCCAGGGTGAAGCTGGGACGGACGATGACCGGGAAACCGATTTCCGCGGCAATCCGCCGGACCTCATCCATGGTGGTGGCAAAACCGCTCCGGGGAATCCGCAGACCGATCCGATCCATGGCGTCGCGGAACTGCTCCCGGTCCTCGGCTTTATTGATCGATTCGAGGGTCGCGCCGATCATCTCCACGCCGTATTTCGCGAGGACCCCGCTTTCCGCAAGGGCCACGGCGGTATTGAGTCCGGTCTGCCCGCCGAGGGTGGGAAGAATGGCATCCGGACGCTCCTTTTCGATGATCATCTCCACCATCCGGGGGGTGATCGGCTCGATATAGGTGCGGTCGGCCATTTCCGGGTCGGTCATGATGGTCGCCGGGTTGCTGTTGACCAGGACCACCTCGTACCCTTCTTCCTTGAGCGACTTGCAGGCCTGGGTGCCGGAATAATCGAACTCGCACCCCTGGCTGATGATGATGGGGCCGGCGCCGATGATCAGGATCTTATGGATGTCGGTACGTTTAGGCATATTTGGAGGTACTTTATTGATCGTAATTGTTTACGGCATTTCAGAAAATGAACCTGCCGATAGTTCTTCACGGTCGGAATCCAGAATCCAGAAGCCAGGAGCCAGAAGGAGTCGGATGTCGCTTCGCTCCATCAAATTTATAAATTTTTAGGCTGAGCCGAAGGCGAACCCTCATTCTGGATTCTGGCTTCTGGATTCTGGCTTCTTTTTTACACAATAGGAGCGGATTCCGCCTCCTCTGGTCAGGACTGATTTCATGTCTGTCAAAATTCCTTCATCATCCGGACGAACTGCTCGAACAGGTAATGCGAGTCGTGGGGTCCGGGTGACGCTTCGGGGTGATACTGGACGGCAAAAAGAGGGTGCCGGCGGTGCCGGAACCCTTCCAGGGTATTGTCGTTCAGGTTGATGTGGGTAATTTCCACGGCATCCGGGTCGAGGGATTTCGGATCGACGGCGAACCCGTGGTTCTGGGAGGTGATCTCCACCCGCCCGGTGGCCAGGTTCTGGACCGGCTGGTTGGCCCCGTGATGGCCGAATTTGAGCTTGTAGGTCCGCCCGCCCAGGGCGAGCCCGAGGAGCTGGATCCCCAGGCAGATGCCGAAAATCGGCCGGTAGCCGACCAGGTCCCGCATGGTGTCGACCGCGTACCGGACCGGTTCGGGATCACCGGGGCCGTTGGACAGGAAAATCCCGTCCGGAGAAAGCCGCCGGATGATGTCGGCGCCGGTTTTTGCCGGGACCACGAGCACTTCGCAGCCGGCGTTTTCCAGGCAGCGGAGGATGTTGTATTTCACCCCATAATCGAAGGCGACCACGGAGAGACGCTTTCCCTTGCGCCGCCAGATTGAGGCGTCCAGGGAGTCGATCCCGTCGCCTATCGGTTCGGGTTTCCCACCCGCCCAGAAGAAGGGGCGTTCCGAGGTGACATACCGGACCAGGTCGAGGCCCATCATGGGCGGGATCGATTTCGCCCGCCAGGCAAGCGACGCCGGATCGAGATCCCGGGTGGAAATGAACCCCCGCATGGCGCCGGCTTGGCGGATATGACGGGTCAGTGCCCGGGTGTCGAGGGCATCGATCCCCATGATGCCATGGACTTTCAGGTAGTCGGCGAGGGTCCCGGTGGCCAGGTGATTGCTCGGAAATTCCTGGTATTCCCGGATGATGAACGCCTCGACCTGGACCTTTTCAGACTCGATATCGTCCGGGTTGACCCCGTAATTGCCGATCAGGGGGTAGGTCATGGTGACCAGCTGCCCCCGGTAGGAAGGGTCGGTCAGAACCTCCTGGTACCCCGTCATGCTCGTGTTGAAGACGACTTCGCCGCTGGTTTCCCCGTCACCGGTGAAACTTCGGCAGGGGAACGCCCGCCCGTCTTCGAGTGCCAAAAGTGCTTTCATCGCCTAATCTTGTCGCAAGTAAATGAATTAAATGGATTTATCCGTAACGGGAAAACATCCTCGGGAGCATATTCAAAATACAAAAGTAGCAAGCATTAGCACGTTGATCCGGCGGGTGCAATCCTTTTCCAAGCTAATATAACCGGGTCGCGAAACCCATTTATCATGAATAACTTTCGATTTTTGATGGCAACGTAAAAAGCCCCAAATTCAAGGCGCGCAAATCCCGAGGAATGAGGCGTACTTGTCGTACGCCGCAGTGACGAGGGATGAAGCGCAACGCAGAAGTTGGACTTTTTACGTTGCCATCATTGTTCCAGCGGCGTATTCGCCACCAGGTCCCAGATCCCGCAGGGACAGGCCCCGGCGCAAAAACCGCAGCCGATGCACCGTTCGGGCCGGACGACATATTCAAACTTGCCGCCTCCCAGATCGCGACGGAAGATGGCCACCTGGGGGCAGACGGTTTCGCAGATGCCGCAGTCCCGGCAGGTCCCGCACGACGAGCAGTTCGCCCCGCATTGCGCCGTATCCGAAAATTCGATGATCCGGGGATCGAAGTATTCAAGGGTCACCCGCTGCTTGTCGATCACCGGGCGATTTCCCGGGAGAAATTCCCGCAGCCCCCCTTGTTCGCTGAGCGTCGCTTCCGTGTCCGCCGCCTCGGCCCCGGTGGGGCCGCCGCTTCCGGATTCCCGGGTAATGGCGGCCGCCGCTTTTCGCCCCGCCCCGATGGCATCGGTGAGAAGGCCGGGTTTGACCATATCGCCGATGGCAAACACCTTCGGGTCGGACGTCCGGTAATCGGCATCAATCTGGACAAACCCGTTGCCGACCCGAATGTTTCCGGGAAGATAATCGAGTTCCGGCGCATCCCCGATGGAAATCACCACGGTATCGGCGGGGATGATTTCCCCGCTGTCGAGCACCACCCCTTCCGCCGTGATTTCCCGGGTCAGGCAGGGCCAGCGGAAGACCGCCCCGATCGCCTCGGCATGGGCTTTTTCCTTGCCGAAGGCGGCCGGCTTCTGAACATCGATGAGGGTCACCGAGTCCGCCCCGAGCCGGTGGGCCTCCACGGCCACATCGCACCCGACGTTTCCCGCGCCGATGATCACCACCCGGTTGCCGGGGGAAACATCACCGGTTTTGGCCCGCCGGAGAAAATCATTGGCGGCGATCGCCCGTTCCTTGCCCGGAACCGGGAGCATCCGGGGCTTTCCCGCGCCGGAGGCGAGGACGATGAAATCGTAATCGGCCTTCAGCTGTTCAAAATCGTCCCGGGTCAACTGCTGCTGGAGGTGGACATGGGGAATCACCTCCCGGACCCGTTCGAGCTCCGCGTCGAGGACCGCCTTCGGAATCCGGCTTTCCGGAATCAGGGCGCTGATCTTTCCTCCCAGGATGGCCGACATGTCGTATACGGTCGCCTGGTGGCCGGCCCGGCGCAGCTGCCAGGCCACGGAAATGCCGGCTGGCCCTCCGCCGATCACCGCTACCTTTCCGCCATCGGCCGGCGGCAATTGGGGTGTTCGGGCGGCAATGCTCGCCCGGCCCAATTGTGTAATATCGACGGAAGGCATGAAGGCCGACTGCCGGGTGCAGGCGGTCATGCAGACATTGGGGCACAGGTACCCGCACACGGTGGCCGGAAACGGCGTATAGGCAAGGGCCATGTCGACCGCCTCGTCGACCCGCCCTTCGCGCACCAGGCGCCACCGTTCCTGGACCGGGATGCCCGTGGGGCATGCGGCTTCACAAGGGGCCGCATACTTCCGGTTTTCCCAGACCGGAATAAACCGCCGCAGCTCGCCGGTGGTGATCACCGGGATATGGCTCATATCGATATCAGTCAGGTCGCCGACCAGGCCGCCGCGACCCAGTTCCCGATTCCAGGCGGTTTGCCGGAACTCGGAAACGGAGCGGATCTTCCGGATCACCTTGTCCCGGGCACCCCGTGCCGCGATCAGCTCCCAGTGCTCCCGCTCGGCCATGGCGTAAAACAGCTCCGGCCGCCCGACCGCCGCCAGGAACAGCTTAAGATTGGTCAGAAGCCACTGCCAGTCATCGTCCCCGATCGGCTGGAGCCGGGCATCGCTCTTGGAGTACCCGTCATGCGGTCCCCGGAAAAAAACCTTTCCCCCGACCATACCGACCAGGGGGCGGTGTCCCAGGATGTTTCCCGGCGTCTGGCTGTCCACGCCGCAGATGACCGCCCGGCCCCCGGCCATGAACTCGCCGAAATAATCCCCGGCCGAGCCGAGGACCCAGAGTTCCGGGGGATCGAACCGGGGGTTGTGCTTGGTCATGGTCATCCCCCGGCTCCCGATGTTGCCGCCGATGTAGACCTTTCCCTGGGCCATGGCGTTGGCCACCCCGTTCGCCGCGTTGCCGTGCACTACGATGGTGGCGCCGCCGTTAAGCCACCCCACGTCGTCGGAGGCCGGACCGTAATTGTCGATCCGGGTATTGGGAAATCCCATGGAACCGAGGCGCTGCCCGGAATGGCCGGTCACCTTCACATGGACCGGTTCATTTCCCGCCCGCCACAGCCGGCCGCCGATCCCGTGCTGCCCGGAGGCCCGGACTTCGATATACCGGTGACCGTCGGCCACCGCGGCCTGGATCTTCTCCTCCAGGACCCGGGACTCCAGGCGGATGCCGTCTTCCCTGCCGGATATTATATGGTAATGCTGCTGGTCAGACATGGAATGCCTCACATTTTAAATTCGAAATGAACGAGAAAACTTCTTCGAATTTCATTCTTTCACAATCAACGCTCGACCGAAAACCAGGATTTTTCGTCAAGATCAAGGAAGGCGAAAATTTTAACCGCAGGCATACATTGCGTATTCCGAGGATTAAAATTTGAGCCTGACGCGGATATTGGCGAAAAAGACGGTTTTCGGTCACACCACATACTTGATTTTCAGCCTTTCCGCCGCATCCTTGTCGTCGATCCCCAACGCATCGGACATCCCGATGGGAAGCGACGTGGAACGCCCCAGGGGGGCCACGATCTTCCGCAGTTCGGTATCGAACGTGAGAAACACGTCAACGACCCGCCGGGCCACATCCTCGGGATCGAGGCGGCGGTAAAGCCGCGGGTCCTGGGAGGTGATCCCCTTGGGGCAGAGCCCGATGTTGCAGATGTTGCACCGCCGGGTCTCGGACCCGAGACAACCGGCGGCCGCCTGCATGAGCGATTTTCCGATCTGCACCCCGCTCGCCCCGAGCATGATCAGGGCCGCGGCATTGGCGGCCAGGTTCCCGTTCTTCCCCACACCGCCCCCTGCGAAAATCGGGATTTCATTCTGCTGCCCCACGGCGACCAGGTTCAGGTAGCAGTCCCGGATGCAGCTGGCAATCGGATGCCCCATGTGGTCCATGGAAACGCTGTAGGCCGCGCCGGTCCCCCCGTCCTCGCCATCAATGGCCAGCCCCCCCGCGTAGGGGTTGCGGGCCAGGTTGTTCAAAACGGCCAGGGCCGTGGAGGTTCCGGATATTTTCGGGTAGACCGGCACCCGGAATCCCCAGGCCATGTACATCGACTGGATCATCTTGGCCACGGCCTCCTCGATCGAGTACTTGGTCTGGTGGGTGGGCGGGCTCGGGAGGCTGACCCCCTCGGGGACCCCGCGGATGGCGGCGATCAGCTTGTTTACCTTGTTCCACATGAGAAGCCCGCCGTCGCCCGGCTTGGCCCCCTGGCCGTATTTGATCTCGATGGCGCACGGGTCGACCTGCATTTCCGGAATGGCGTGAATGATCTCGTCCCAGCCGAAATAGCCGCTGGCGATCTGCAGGATCACGTACCGGAGGAAGCGGGACCGGAGGAGCCGGGGCGGGCATCCCCCCTCGCCGGTGCAAATCCGGACCGGCATGCCGAGTTCCTCGTTGAGATACGCCACCCCCATCTGGAGCCCTTCCCACATGGTGGGCGACAGTGCCCCGAACGACATCCCGCCGATGATCAGGGGATAAATCTCCCGGACCGGGGGGATCCAGCCGTGGGTGCGGAGCATTTCCATATTCTGTTCGGGCGGGTAGATCCGCCCGAGAAGGGTCCGCATTTCGAACTCGTGGCGCCCGGCATCCAGGGACGGGTCGGTGAGCATGGAGATCCGGATAAACTTGATTCGGTCGAGAATGCCGCCGGGGTCATTCCGCCGACCGCCTCGCCGTTCGGCCTGCCCCCCCTGGTTGATGTGGAAGCGGAGCTTGTCCGCCTCGTCACTTGCCATCGGCTTGATGCAGTCGTTGGGACAGACCTGGGTGCACATGGCGCACCCGACGCAATGGTGGGCCGGGGCGGTCCGCTGGCGGATCCCGTAATAGGTTTTATGAACGTTGCCCGGCTGCCGCGCGGCGCTGATATCGACCTCAAGCGTCCGTTTCCGGAAGACCCCGAGTTCGATGGCGCCGACCGGGCAGACCGCGGTGCACCGGCCACAAAGGGTGCACCGGTCACCGTCCCAGGCGATCTGCCAGGGCAGGTCCTTGAGGCTTAGTGAAGAGGGGATAATCGTTCCGTTTGCCGGCATATATTGACCTCCCGGCGATCGGGGGTGACGATCGCCGTATCCAGATGCATGGGTTGAAAATCGTTGCGGGCGTCCCGGTCCGGGATCACGTAATCAAGCCCGCATACCTCCGAGGAAAAGACGTACATCCCCGGTTTGCCGCCGACCACGCCGGGGCGCAGTTTCTTGCGGTCCTGGGTCATGAAGAGGGTGTTGTCCGGCAGGACGCCGATCACGCAGTTGGGCCCATCGATGATCAGCTTCCGGCAGGTCCGCTTCAAATGGTTGAGAAAATTGCCGTCGGCATGCGATTCGAGATCGGTGTCCTGGAGCGGCGTGATGACGTGCTTGTAGGCCTTCAGGTCAAGCCCCAGGTGGGTGAGCGTATAATGGAGAATATGGACGAACACTTCCGAATCGGAAAAGAAGCCGGTGTACCCCGGTTCGCCCCGGGACATGAGGTATTCCCGGATCGGGACGAAGGCCGTGTTCTCCCCGTTCGTCATGGTGGAAAACCCCTGGATGAAAAACGGGTGGCAGGCGTACAGGTTGATGGCGTAATTGGTGTTCTGCCGTCCCTGGGCCATGATCACCCGGGCCTTCAGTTTTTCGTTGCCGAGTTCCAGAAATTCCCCAACGGTGAGCGGATCGCCGATTTCCTTGATCATGATGGTATCCGGCCAGAAGGAAAAGACGATCATGTCGTTTTCCGGGCGGCCCATTTCCTGGAGCTTGAGGCGGATGCCGACCAGTCGGGAACGGCGTTCCGGTTCGCTCAGCCGATCCCAGTCATCCGGGTACTCGTAGGCCCGGATCAGGTAGATGTCGCGCTTGGGGGTCCCCGGGGGAGGGACTTTCCGGGTCTTGATGGTGATCTTGTACTTGGTCAAAAATCCCAGATTGATCATATGATTATCGAGCTTCCGGATCCCGGCCTCGGTAAAGATACCGGACAGGATCGGCGCGTCTTTCATTTCCTCGAGCGGACCGCCCAGGTCGCGCAGCAACAGGCCGACCCCGGAACCGTCGTGCCCTTCCCGCATGACATCAAGCGCGTTCAGGGCGATCATGGGCGACACCGGCGTGTCACTGGTAATTGCGATCAACCGGCACATGCGTTTTGACTCCTGTTCTGTTCGGATTGCATTTTAAATATCATGGACACTGCTGTCCGCTCCTTGTTTCCCTTTGGAGCAACCTCCTGCCAAAGCAAGTTATATGCCAGCAACCGCTGGATTTTACAACGGGCTGTTTTCAGTGGAATAGAGGGAACGGATCACGGATAGGGGCAATACCATTTTTAACAGATTTGTGCAAAACGATAACACCGGATGACATATTTGTTGAAATGATTTTTTCGAGAATGAGCCCGCGGACCTATTGTCCCCGGATGAGGATAATCACGGAACCGCCGAACATCAACAGGGCGCCGGAAAAGCGGATGGCCATATTCTCTTCGTCAAACACCAGGCCGCCGTAGATCACTCCGAAAAGGACGCTCATCCGCTTGATGGCGATCATGTAGGCGGCCTTGGTCATGGCAATGGCGAACCCGTGAAAGAGGATATGCAGGAAAAGGAGCACCCCTGCCACCGCGCCTTTTCCGGGATATTGCAGGAATGTCGCAAGGGAGATCTTCCCCATGGCCAGAACGAACCCTGCCAGAACGATGCTCAATGCGGCAAAAAAGGCCATCTGGAAAAACAGGACGCTGGAGTGGAGTATCGCCAGTTTCCCGATTACCGCCGATATGCTGAACAAAAAAGAGACGATGACCATGATCCAGGAGCCGGTTTCACGGAACACGGCCCGGACCGGCCCCAGCAGCGACCACTGTTTGACATCCACGTTCAGGACATAGCTTCACGCGCAGACCGCGGCGATGCCGATTCCTCCCCACCGGTCGGGGAGTTCCCCCAGGAACAGCCACCCTGTTCCGATCATGAACACCGGGGTAAAGGCCAGGTAGGGGAGCGTCAGTGAAAGGGGCGATTCCCGGATCGCTTTCATGTAGAGGATATAAGGGAGGGCGTTCAGCGGAAGGCTGGCGATGAAGCTCATATAAAATATGGCGTCGAGCGGCGGAACCGGGATAAACAGGAGGGTCAACAGGGTAAGCGGGAGGGAGTAGAGAAGGGGGAAAAGGAACATTTCAGAGGGGGAGAACGGGGAAAACCATTTTTTCACCCATGCATCCTGTGATGCCACGGCTAGTGCGGTCAGCAGGGCCAGTAAAAACCAGGTCATTCGTCTCCCGAACGTCTTCCATCAATTCTGTTTTTATTTCGATTGTTCTATGCTATCGGAAAATCATCCACCCAGACATTACCATGAGAAAGACACTGCCCATGAAAAAAATTCTGATCGTACTGACTATTGTCGCACTGCTGATGGGAACGGTCGTCTCTGTTCCCGCCGCGCCGGCCTGCTCACCGGACTGTGGAAATGACCGGGCACTGGGGGAATCGACCCCCGGCAACACGTTCCTCGACGCTCTGATTTACCGGCCAATCGGACTGGTCGCCATTCCGGTCGGCGCCGTGCTGTTCGTGGTATCGCTCCCGTTTTCGGCCACCGGCGGCAACATCCCCATCGCGTTTGATAATCTGGTGGTCTACCCTGCCCGCTATACGTTCTGCCGCCCACTGGGCGATCTGTAATTCCTGCCCGGCGACGGATTCATTTCGCTGCAACCGCCGCCCGGACAAAATCCTCGACCGCCGTCCGCGTGGTGTACCGGTTACGGTAACCGGACTCGCGGATAAGTTTCTCCGGGCTGGCGATCCAGGGATTGACCATCATCCGCATGGCCGGCGACGGGAATTGCGTCATGAACGACAGCCGCAGATGCCAGGCCAGGTTGTTGAGCGGGTAGATCAGGGACCAGGGGAGGAAGAGCGGAATATT
>Ga0209347_1001348_pt1 | contig 41339 bp, 27 predicted proteins | sample AutmiccommuBRH23_FD_187382 | JGI IMG/M metagenome (GOLD analysis project Ga0209347, IMG submission 187382) | Deep subsurface microbial communities from Mt. Terri, Switzerland - Autotrophic microbial communities BRH/23 (SPAdes) (version 2) | ecosystem: Environmental > Aquatic > Deep subsurface >... | reverse complement strand
TCCTTCGCTGCTGAGTGTACCTTTTGGGATCAGCGGCTTCGGCGATACTCTCCACAGGAGACTATCGTCACCGAAGACTCGATGTTCAACTTTAGTTGAACGAGTTCACTCGATTGGCATTACAGCGTTAAACGAACCCTATGAACTTGACCGTCATCCTTTAAGAGAATGACTGGTTCGAGTAACTCTTCTTCATCCAATAAGATTTTCACGCACCCTTTCATCCTTGCATTAGGATTCTCTACGAAAATCTCATATTTTGTCGTTTGATACAGATAAGTTAAGCTAAAGCCAGGCCAGCGGCTGGGAATACACGGCTTTAAGACTAATTTATCTCCTTGACGTTTAAACCCTAAAATTCCCTCTAGTCCTGCCTGATACATCCACCCTGCTGCTCCAGTATACCACGTCCATCCTCCTCGACCTACATGTGAATGCGTGGCATAGACATCAGCCGCCATAACATAAGGTTCTACTTTGTAGCGATTCACTTCATGTTCCGTACGAGCATGGTAAATAGGATTTAACATCTGAAAGAGCTCCGCAGCCTTGTCCCCTTCCCCTAAAGTAGTATAAGCTAAAATTGCCCAGGCAGCTCCGTGGGTATACTGTCCACCGTTTTCACGGACTCCAGGAACATACCCTTTTATATATCCCGGATCGGGTAATAACTTGTCAAAGGGCGGGGTCAACAAAAGAAGAAGGCCATCTTCTTTGCGCCACAAATAGTGTTCTAAAGCCAACATGGCATCCTCAGCTCGAGTTGATCTAGCCGCTCCAGAAATGACAGACCAGGACTGGGCTAGAGCATCAATTTGACATTCTGTATTTTGTGAAGATCCTAAAGGTGTTCCATCATCGAAATAAGCACGACGGTACCATCCTCCATCCCAACCATACAATTCAATATTTTTCTGAAGTTCTTCGGCAAGACTTTGATACCGTACTCCCCGCTCTGAATCTTGACGTGAATCACATATACCTATAAAGTGGGTCAACGTTAGGTACAGGAACCAACCCAGCCACACACTCTCACCTTTACCCTGGTGTCCAATTCGACTGAATCCATCATTCCAATCTCCAGAGCCGATAAGAGGTAACCCGTGCTCTCCAAAACTTAAGCCTCTTTCGATAGCACGGAGACAATGCTCATACACAGTTCCCTGTTCATTAGAAATTTTGGGAATCGAGTATCGTTCATCTTCATCCTCTCTTAGTGGTTCATCCTCCAAAAAAGCAGTCATTTCATCTAAAATCCCTACATCCCCTGTACGCTCAATATAATAGGAGGTAACGAACGGTAACCATAACAAATCATCTGAGAACTTTGTTCGAATCCCTTTTCCTTTTTCAACATGCCACCAATGTTGCACATCCCCTTCTATAAACTGATGCCTACAATGTATAATGATTTGTTCACGCGTGACCTTGGGATCCGTATAAACAAGAGCCATCACATCCTGAAGTTGATCCCTAAAACCATAGGCTCCCCCTGACTGATAAAACGCAGAACGCGCCCATAATCGGCAAACTACAGTTTGATAAAGTAGCCAACGGTTTAAGAGCAAATTCATGGACAGATCGGGAGTTTGAACCTGAATGTTTCCCAGCAACTTATCCCAATACCGTTGTACTTCATTAAAAGCATCCATGATCTTTTCAGGTTGTTCATAAACGGAAATGATTTGCTCCGCCTCTTGGCGACTTTCGGTTTCACCCAACAATATAGTAATCGTCTTGCTTTCACCAGGGGGTACGGAAACTTCAAGTTGAATGGCAGAACATGGATCGAGCCCTGCTCCTACAGTTTTTGAAAGCACATCCAGTTTTAACCCTATAGGGTCTTCCAAACTCCCGTTACGCCCGATAAATTCAGAACGATCTCCTGTGTAACTTGTTACGGTTGCTCCAAATGCAGTTAAAAACCCAATCCTTCCCATATAGTCTTCTTGATATGTGTTTTGAGCAAAGAAGATGTTTCGTTCTCCATCATATTCCGTCACCAGGTACGGTGCAGTATGCTCACGTACAACCCCCATCACCCATTCAACATAATAGGTAACACCTAGGTGTAAAATACGTTCTGTTGTATTCGATAGCGTCAATTCAACGATCTTCACAGGCTTATCCATCGGAACAAAAAGGCGCAGAGTTTGCTTCAATCCACGACTATAATGTTCGAAAATAGAGTATCCTTGACCATGCCGAATTTTATATGACCCATTTTCACGTTTTGGATTAGCAGTAACAGACCAAGATTCTCCAGTTTCTTCATCACGCAAATATAGTGCTTCCCCAACTGGATCTAGAATGGGATCATTTGACCAAGGAGTAAGCTTATACTCCCTACTGTTCTGAGACCACGTATAACCAGCACCTACTTCAGATACTTGAAAACCAAACCTCGAATTAGCAATAACGTTGATCCAGGGCAGGGGAGTGTTCATGCCTTCTTGTAGCTCAATAATATACTCTTTCCCATCTTCCCTAAACCCACCATATCCGTTATCAAAATGCAACTGTCCAGTAGAAACTTCTCCTATTGACTCCTGAAACTCGCTGTTCTTCTTTTGGTCATTTTGGAGCGTTCGGGCTTGAGGATCCGTCTCTAAAAGCACAAATTCTCTCGACTTGAGCTTAGCTTTTTTGCGAACTTGAACAGAACACGATCCTCCCTCCCCACTAAATGTCATACGGGCCACTGTACAGATAAGATTAAGCTCATCCGCTGGCACATGTCCTTTTTGCAACAGAAAGACACCACTAGTTTGATTCAAAAGATCTCGAGCATGCCCCATTGAAATGAAATCACGCAGGTTATTCTGAAAAGCCTGAACATAGCCGCTCTCATCTTCATTGAGAATTACAAGGTCGGCAAACAGTCCTTTTAGTCTCCAATATTCATGGATTGTCAAGAGTCTACGCACTAAATCTAGATGCTCAGCATTAGAGACTCGAACAAGAACAATCGGAAGATCTCCTGAAATTACATAAGGCCATAGAGCAGACTGGCCTTTTCGATTCTGTTTAATGCATTCCGCAATATCTCTACGACAAGGGCTTAGATAAAGCAAATGACCACCAAGACTTAAAGCCTCATTAGCCTGTGCTGCTGTCAAGTTTAAATGGCGAAGTTCCATTTTACTGTGTGTCCATGCTAGCTCAAAGGCCCTATTAACCGAGAGAGGATCCTGATATTTCTCTGCAATTCGAGTTACCTCCTCACGACTCTCTGCGTATCCAGTAGAAAAGGAGACCCTTGCAGTTTGCCCTGGACTGATTCTAATCCGCTGACGCAGGCTCATGATAGGATCAAGCACAGCTCCAACCGTATTTGACAAAGGCTGATTGGTATCTAAGGCTTGCGGCTTAGCAAGACTTCTGCCCCGTCCAATGAAACGTGCACGGTCCGTCTCATATTGAAGAGAGCCTTCTTTTTGTCCTTCTATTGCGACTGTGTGCATGAGCCATAGCATTTTCTGATTTTCACTCCGTGGTCTTCGAGACGCTAAAAGCATCTCCTGAGCAAATTCGGTTTGAATAAAGAGATTGCCAAACGCTGGATGGGCTAAATCTTCACTTTGCCTTGCCAAAACCACTTCAAAATAGCTTGTAACTTCGACTGTTCGGTCATACTTGCTATGGTTTGTCAAAGAAATACGGCGCATCTCTGCTTGGTCTTCAGGGGATACGACTACTTCGGTATGAGTGGTAATGTTACCATCCTTCCGAAAGAACTCGACTTGATCCGGTGCATAGGTTACCTTATAGTCTTCGCCAGAATTAAGACAGGGTTGATAGGTTGCAGACCATACATCACCAGAGTTTAAATTTTGGATATAAAAGTACATCCCCCATGCATCCCGTGTAACGTCTTCTCTCCAACGGGAAAGACTAATATTCTTATAACGACTAAAGCCTGCTCCCGCATTCGTCATCATGACAGAGTACTGGCCATTAGAAATACAGTGCGCGATTGGAATAGGGCTATTTACTGTATTCAAAATAATAAATTGATTATTTTCCAGATCAAGATCCTTCACTCGTTGCTCTGTCACTTGATGTTCGTCTTCTGGTTGAGGAATAATAGGGGTGAATTCCGGCAGACGTTCTTGTAGCAAGAGCTCAGTAGATTGAATCAAAGCATCGCTGTGTAAACGCTGCTGCATCACATTTTCAAATAATACATTATTAATCGCTAATAAACTCATTCCTTGGTGATGGGCCATAAAACTTTGGACAAGCTTAAACGAACGTCCTACAGGGACACGTTCACTTGTAAAGTCAACCGCTTCATATAACCCATAACGTCCCACAAACCCCCTTTGTTCCATCGTAGAAATATTTAATACCGCTTCACGAGGAGAGACTAATAGGGCTAAAAAACTAGCATATGGCGCAATTACGAGGTCTTGGATTAATCCTCGTTTAAGACCCAATCCGGGCACACCAAAGGCTTTATACTGGTAATTGAGTTGAGGATCAAAGGCATAAAATCCTGACTCAGAAATACCCCAGGGTACATTGTGTTCCAAGCCATATTTTCTCTGAACATCAACAACGGAGTGATAGGTTTCATTGAGTAGGGTTCCCTCATAATTTCGCATAACCAAGAGTGGCATTAGAAATTCAAACATTGTTCCACTCCAGGAGACTAAACTACGTTTTCCTTTAGTCAGTGTCAACGAACGTCCAAGTTTAAACCAATGGCTAGGAGGCACATCCCCTTTGGCAATTGCAAAAAAACTTGCTTGTCGCGCTTCTGAAGCTAACAAATCATAATAAGACTTATCAAGTTTGCTTTCCGAGATACGATAACCAATTGAGAAGAGCTGGCGTGATTCGTCAAACAGCGGGCTAAAATCTGTAGCAAATGCCATCCCCTCTAGCCGCTGCTGAAGTTCCTCAGATTTGTGAATATAATCCAGAATCTTTTCAAGGGCTGGTTCAACTATCTCACTTATCTCGTTGGAAAATTTTCCATTCTTTAGTCCTTCTGAATAGAACTTTGCTTGTTCATTTATACTTGGTTTATTTATAACCTGCTCGTTAAGGATGGTTTGAGTTTCAATGTTTTTTTGATTGATAACCCACGGACATAATTCTTGAATCTCTTGACGAAAAGACCGAATCATCGTATCCAAACGACGTGCCCAGTATAATCCCTCTTTCCCTGATTCCTGCTCTAGAATATGCGCTGGCCAAATAGATAATAGATTCATCCAGTTCTTTAAATTCCATGCCTCATCTGAACTAAGAAGTTGATCCAGCGACTTCCCAAAGGAATTGAGTTCCTCATAGGTATCCTCACCAACTTCTTCAAGCAAGAGGGTATAAGTATCCTTAAGTCCACGCGCAAACTGCAAATCGAGCAGAGGTTTGTCTAATATCTCGGCTAACCCAGATTTTAAAGTTAAGAGATACAATACGAAATTACCACTATCAACTGTCGATATATACCGGGGCTCTAAGGGAGTAAGATCCAGAGTATTGTACCAATTGTAAAGATGCCCTCTCCAATGCTCTAAATCTTCCAAAGTATTCAGCGTTTGCTCAATATTTTTGTATACCTCAGATAAGGGAATATATCCAAAATCCCTTGCCGCCAAATTTGTTAACAGCGCTAGTCCAATATTGGTGGGTGAAGTGCGATGTGCTACACCATTTGGTGGTTCAATTTGCACATTATCTGGCGGTAGCCAATGATCCTCCTCGCAAATATATTCTTCAAAAAATGCCCAAATCTTTCTGCTAAAGCGTCGCAAAATGACCTGTTCCGAAGACGAGAGTACTATCTTTTTATGCTGAATTGGTAAACTCACCCGATAAGCAACCCAAAGTGAAACTACCCAAGCAATTGCCAATGGGGCAAATCGCCCTAACTTCGTTGGGTAAATAGCGACAATCGTCAAAACTACGAGCAAGACAAATAGAATTACAGGCCACATCGTTCTAGACATTGTTTTTAAACTAACATCTAAGCGTTTTTCCGCATCTGAGGCAGTTTCCCATTCCAGCAGAAGTCGATGTGAAACAAATTGGCGATATACACTTCTTATGATCGAATCAAGCATCATCCAAGCCTGAAAGGGAAGAAATACAAATTGAAGTGCAAACTGTATAGCCAAGGTCATTAAATCGTGGCCCATGCTTCCCTTTTCAGTACGTTCGTTGAAGAGCTGATTAAGAAGATATAATACAATAGGCAAGAATAAACTCAAGGAGACTATTCCAACCCAGACTAATGGTTCTCCAGAAAGAACCGTAAAGCCAAGTATAATAAGTAACAGCTGCGCAGGAGCTTCTAAACTTCTTCTCAAATTATCAAAAATCTTCCAACGTGATAAAAACGAGATAGGCTTAAATAACCACAGTATAAGTTGCCAATCCCCCCTAACCCATCGGTGCTGCCGACACATATAGGCGAGGTAGTTCGCAGGATAACCATCGACTAGTTCCACATCTGATACTAGTCCTGCTCTTGCGTATAACCCCTCAATCAAATCATGACTGAGAATGGTGTTTTCAGGGAATGATTTATTGGTTACTTTATGGAAAACATCAACATCATAAATACCTTTCCCTGTATAAATCCCTTCTCCAAACAAGTCTTGATATACATCTGAAACTGCAGTAGTATAGGGATCAACTCCCACTCTTCCTGAAAAAATACGGGCAAAATTTGAGGCACCAGCTTTTAGAATTGATACACTTACACGTGGTTGAAGGATTCCATAGCCTTGGACTACCCTCTTTCCATCCACGCTAAGTTGGGCTGAATGCAATGGATGAGCGATGGTCCCAATCAGCCTTTTGGCAATTCCCCGCGGCAACTGGGTGTCTGCATCAAGCGTAATTACATATCGAAAGGTTGGCAGAATCGAGAGTTCACCAATTTGTACATCATAACTTGTTGATCCTTCTTGACGCAGAAGCCGATTAAACTCTACAAGTTTCCCACGTTTTCTCTCCCACCCCATCCATACGCCTTCCGAATCATTGAATAGTCTTTTTCGATGAAAATAATAAAACCGATTCTCACCATATTTTTTGTTTAATCTCTTAATCGCAACGGTGGCTGTAGAAATGATTTCTTTATCCTCTTGAACGATTTCAGTCGATGCATCTGCAAAATCACCTAGCAATGCGAAATGTAAGTTCTCATCACGGTTTGCAAGATAATAGACTTCCATCTCATTGACGAGTTCGTTGACCCTGTCAATTCTTGTCAAAAGAGTAGGTATCGCAACCATAGTCCTTAATTTTTGTGGTATCCCTTCCCTCAATTCTAACTTTGGAAGAAATGATGGACGAAATAGTTCCGAAGCCACCCAATTCACTAAAGGAATTACTATACTACTCGCCCATACTAACAGTCCAATAATCAATGCGACATAGCCAAAGGAGAGTGAGGCCTCTTGAAACGTGTACGCTAAAACAACGATTAATAGGGTTCCTATTCCGATCAACAAGCTACCAAAATAATACAAGTTGGGTTTCTTACGAATCACACGTCGAATCTTACTCCAAAAGTTCCGGGACTTTCCAAAGTCCTGTTCTAATTCTTGCACAAGTTCTTCTCGTCCTGGACCAAGCAAATAGTACCCGACATGTGATGCTTGCTCATGTGCATTTTGCGCTCTTAATAACACTTTACGAGCAACAACCAACTCAGATATTTTAAAGTTTCTAGCTATCTTTTCCACACAATGACGATAAAAGTCCCGCGATTGAAAGTCCATTTCGCCATAAACATTACTTGGGTCCTTTCTAAATACACTTTCCACTAAACTGACGTCTTCAAAAAAGCGAGGCCAGTCTTCGGCCGTGATAAAATGGATGCTCAAAATTGCATGACCCATAGATACTTGATACATGGTCTGACGTTGACGTTCCAGTTTTGCTAGTTCTTCAATCGTAGTGTCTTGTTTGGCTACAGCACGGTCAACCCACTTTAAAAGGGGTACTACATCTGCGCCAAGCTCACGCATGCGCTTTAGGATCTGTTCTGCATAAGCCGATGAATATTCTTTTTGAGGACTAATTGATTTTAATAATATATCCCACTCTTCCGGCCCATGTTCTGATTTCAACAAGGGTAACACCCAATGATCTGCCGCTTCTCTTTCTGCTTGAGTAATAAGAATTTGTTCTGCCAACCTACGAATATTTTCCAGAAGGATAATGCGCAACATAATGGGAATTGCCCATAGTTCTCCGCTAGATAAGGGTACTTGAACCTGATAAGCGTTAATAAACGCTTTGAGCGTATCACTTTGCAATTGACTGTCCGTGTGCTCGATGAGTTCAATTAATAACCCATAAATTCGAGGGTATCCTTGAAAATCGCCGCTGGAGCTTTGTGGTAACTGACGCTCAAATCTTTCAGGGAGGCTATTTTGGATCTCTAATCTCAAGTCTTTTAGACTATAAAAGTTATCCAGTAACCATTCAGTAGCAGGTACAATATCCTGTGTTTTCGTTGAATAATCTGCAATTTCACGATAGGCTTGCTCTAAAAACCTCATATTTTGTTTTACCCTAGGAAGTAATGACCTTTTTAGATGACTTGTTCCCTGATTAGCATTAGATCGAGCAATCTCTTCAGCATGGCTAAGCAAATCTTCCCCATTAAGGACAATATCTTTATAGGGTTTATTCTTTGTACTAGATCGCGTGAAAAACTTCATTCTCCGTCTCCGTCTTTTTTTTTACATTATTTATGCATTATTCCCAATTCGCCTCACTTCATTCATACAAAGAAACTTACTAACGCTAAAACTTTTAGGAGCCAGCAGTAACTTTGTTATATACTGTCTATTGATGGCCAAGTATTCTGTAGACATTACTCAAAAACAAGATGTTTTTAGACATCACCATGGAACGTAAAGAAACACCCTGGCCAGTTTGTGGCTAGGGTGTTTCTTTACGTTCCATTATCCAAATCGTTCGTTAAATTCTTCAAGAGTTAAAAGCACCTGCCTCGGCTTACTTCCTTCATATGCTCCAACAACCCCTTGTTCTTCCAGCATATCCATTAATCGAGCGGCTCTAGTGTAGCCTAATTTTAACCTGCGTTGAAGAAAGGATACTGAGGCCATGCTTGTCCTAATAAATAATTGTCCTGCGTTAATGAACAACGCGTCATCGTGTCCATTGCTCTCTTCACTTTTAACAGTTGTTTCTGCAAAAAGTCTCTCTGGATCAAGGTACTCAGGTCTTCCTAATTCTTTCCAATGCATAATAACCCGTTGAACTTCTTCATCCGTTACCAAACACCCTTGTACACGGAGCGCTTTATTCACACCTAGGGGAGAATAAAGCATGTCTCCTCGCCCCAGCAGTTTCTCTGCTCCAGTTGCATCAAGAATAGTACGGGAGTCGATTTGAGACGAAACGGCAAAGGAAATCCGACTGGGTATATTAGCCTTGATCACTCCCGTAATTACATCCACCGATGGACGTTGAGTTGCAATTACCAAATGAATCCCTGCAGCCCGGGCCATTTGGGCTAAACGGCAGATGGCTTCTTCGACTTCCCCAGCTGCGACCATCATTAAGTCTGCCAGTTCATCAATAATCACAACAATAAACGGCAAAGCGGGTATAGTTCTTGAAGTTTCTCCTGCTTTTAATCTATTATAACGTTCAATATCTCGAACCCCTGAAGCAGCAAAGAGTTCATATCTATTTTCCATTTCTTTGACAATCCATTTAAGAGCACTGGCAGCTTTCTTTGGGTCGATCACTACTGGAGCCAATAAGTGTGGAATACCATTATACTGACTAAGTTCAACCATTTTAGGGTCTACAAGCAGGAGCTTAACTTCATCTGGGGTTGCATTGAAGAGCAGGGAATTAATAATCGATGTGATGCAAACACTTTTTCCCGAACCCGTAGCACCCGCTACAAGGAGATGAGGCATTTTTATTAAATCTGCAATAATCGGCTGATCTGCAATATCTTTCCCTAAGGCAACTTTGAGTTTGGAAGGGTATTGTCCAAAACTAGACGTTTCTAACACCTCTCGAAATGGTACTGAGAGTGCATGTTTATTCGGGACTTCAATCCCGATCGCCGCTTTTCCAGGGATCGGAGCTTCAATTCGCACATCCCGAGCAGCAAGCCCTAGCGCAATATCGTCTGATAAATTAACAATCTTACTGATTTTTACGCCTGGTGCGGGAGCTAACTCATAACGAGTAATGACTGGGCCTCTTGTAACACGAATTACTTTGGCTTTTACTCCAAAATCTAAAAGCACCTTTTCGAGCTGCTTTGACGTTTCTGTATCCTGAATTATTATCTTTTTTGGTAGTGGTTCTAATAAACTGAAATTGGGGAACTCCCAGTTATTGACCCCATAAACTGTATGATCAACGACCTGAGTTTTCTCCACAAAGTCTGATTTTAAGACCGACTCTGCGTCCACAAGGGCTTCAGGCTCTGACATTTCATGAAAAGTACACGCATTTAATGGTACATCTGCGGAATCCAATTCGTTATACAATTCACCTTTGAAATTCTGCTCAAATGGTACCACAAAACTACTTTGTAGACTGTTTTCTTGTTCAATTTCTGTCTCTATTATAGCCTCATTTTCAGGCATCAAATTCAATGTAAGTTTTGATTCAATTTCAGTCTTAATAACTGAACTCTCTACGACTTGGGCTTTTTTCTCAACTTCATCAATTGTTCTACTGTCTTCTCTCAGATTTTCTACAGAATCAAGTCTTTGGTCGAGATTTCCATGAGGTTTAAATTGAGCTAAGAATTCTTCTTGTTCCGTCTTAGACTTAAACACCGAAGAAAAGTTCGCTGGTTTTTCAACCGATATTCTGGGCATCTTTGTTGACTCAAAACAATTTTTTTGAGAAACTGATCGTTCTAATCGTTCCTCTTGATCAACCTCCTCAAAATAATCATTAAAACCTTTCAAAATCTTCATATTGCATTGTTTCTTAGGTAGAAAAGATTCCCCTGTTCCAAAATATGAAGGAAAGTCTCTTCCCATTTCTTTCATCTCTTCAGCCTTCTGAATATCCTTATCCTTCATTTCTACCCAATCTGGCGAAGAGAAGTATTGATTAAATCCCTGTAAATTCACAAGTTTCCCTGTAGGAAGAGGAATACTCTTAGAGTCTTGTAATCGATCTAGACTTTTTTGTTGATCATGGCGCTTCCGACTATTATTGGGTATCCTGGAATTACCCTTAGATACCTGTATGTTTGAGCTCACGGAAGATTCGGATTTAATATGATATGAATAAACCCAGAGCGAAATGGCAAATACAAAACATAAGAAAGGCCCTGCCCAGGCTAGACCTCCCATAACCCCTGTAAACATAGAATTAATTTGTTTTCCGATGGCTAACCCAAAAGCGCCCAGTAGCCCGGTGAACGATAACAACATTAGAAATACACTCGATAATCTAAGCCAAAAAAAACTAGGTTTTTTTATCCTTTTCGACACACCTTCCACCTCCTCACTTTATTCATTATGGTAGATGAGCTAGGAGAATGTCAAAAGGTTTTTTTTAATCTTTATTTTAATAACTTAATAACACACCTTTTTGGTTAGGTAAAGCATGAAATATTTCCTGAGATATTTCTCCATCTAAGTTAAAATAGACATTTCCAGTATACATAAAATTCCCTTTTACCCAATATCGTAAGTCTAAAAATTCAACGATACATTCATCAGTATCTGAAAAATGAGCAATTACATGAAAATAGGGAGTGAATTGACTGAATATTTCGGCAAGATTTCCTTCTAGAGCATTGGTAACAGATGGATTATCTCCGTTACATTTCGGTAAAACACGACAGATGGTTGGGATCTGATTTCGTATAATCCCAAAACGCACATATTCCTCTTGAAAAAGTATAAAATTCCACGTAAAAGGATGGTACATCGCTGGGATAACTTTTACTTGTTCCCTTTCTTTTAGATTATAAATACTCATTAAGCGATCTCTGGTCTTAATTCGTCCTAGGTGACGATAACCCAGATATAATGCACTAAAGAGTAAAGCAATAAGCGAGTAAATTCTTGCTAATTCAGGATTAATCAGTGAAATAATTAAAGACAACAATACAGCACTCAAAACGACAGGGTCAGTAAGCATAATCATGTTTGCCGTAATTTTTTTGCGTGAAAAAGGCCATAAAAGCTCTGCTCCATAAGAATTTAATAAGTCCATCATACTGTGCGACATTGTTCCAATCAAAGTCCAAAAGAACACCGTTGTCCATGAGGTTGTTGGAAAAACTATATAAAGCGCTGTACCCAGCCCTAGAGCCGAAGCGGTTAAAGCAATTAATGAATGACTTGCCCCCCTATGTTTTAGTAGATAATTCAAGCGACCTTTTACATGAGCTATTATATCTAAATCAGGGAGCATTGCACCTAAAGTGCAACCTAAAAAAACAGGATCATTCAGTTGCATGGGGTGACCGGAGAGGGTACTAAGTGCAATTCCAATTAAGCCATGTGTTATCGGATCTATTTTGCTCACCTCCACAATTTTAGCTACCAAATCCACCAATTAATTATAAACAATTCCCATTATAGCATGACTCTCCACCGAAATAGTAACAACTTTTAATTTCCTCATCTTCTATTTTATGTAATTATATTATAATTGTGGCTAAAATAATACAAGGAATAACAAGATTTGAGTATTTTAAACGAGTGATTAATCAGAAAATTCAAAAAGTCCTTTTGATCAGACTCATAGTGGTGATCAAAAGGACTTTAAGATCAATAATTTTTAAAGTGTAGTTTATAAAATTACTTAATAGAATGTGCTGCTACTTTTATTGAGTTATTGACATCATGGATTTCCGGGATATGTTGAATCATTTTTTCAGCCCATTCTCGATCTTCTTCGGAATACACTTCCCCTGTCAAGAAAGCAATGCCATTTTGTACGAATGCACGAATTTGTCCAGAATTCAAACGGTGTTGGCCAAGCTTAGCGACTAGTTGTTCCGTTAACCACAGATCGTCCCCTTGTGATCTGTGACGTGTCAGTATTTCGCTAACCACAGCTTTTACACCCGGTACCTGATAAGCTGTTTCTACCGCCCATTCCATTGCTTCCTGTGTGTCAACAAGGCCCGATAAGGTTATTAAGCCATTCCTGGCCTCTGTTCTAATCTCATGTGCATCAACCCAAGGGGATGCGACTAACGCATTTTCAACACGATTGACGAGAGTTGCGTCGTCTACAGCCTTTTCCAAGAACTGAATTTCACTTCTAATCTCTTTCACTCCGCGAACTTGAGAAGCTAAGCGTTTGGCCAATCGTTCCGTGCTCTGGGTCTCAACATGCCCGAGCAGGGTGGCAATTCCCCGGCTTACTCGACAACCTAAATGCGTAATATCTTCATAATTTGACCCTTGAAAACGTTCCACAATCCCTTTTTCTACGTCTTTATCATTGATATTCCCATCATTTGCAACTGTTAATGAATTATCTAATTCTCGAACCCCGTCTATTCGTCCTACTCTGCTCCCAAAAAAATCCTTTTCTACAAGACTATCCACTGTTCCCCAAATTATTGCTCGATCCCCTTTGACCTTAACATGAAGTCCTTGGCCACTTTCTCCAAAATGTGTATGAATAAGGTTTTTGATATCCCGAAGGACGTCTATTTCGGCTCGTGAGTTATGCATAAATTCTCCCTCCACATGAAAAACACTTTACTCTTTCACTTAGAGGGTATTTTATCCCAAGTCATTATCTTTTACTCTAATACCATTATGATTGTCAATATTTACAACTATTGAAGTTTGCCGCAAGTTCTTCTAAACGATGTAATTGATCTCTTAACCCTAAGACGATTAATTGATCTCCTTGTATGATTTCTTCTCTAGCATTAGGGTTACTGATCACCTGATTATCCCTTAAGATAGCAAGAACCATTGCTCCAGTTTGCTCCTTAATCCCGCTCGTTAATAATGTTTCACCAACCAAGCATGAGCCTTGGTCAATTTTCAGTTCCACCATTTCCATATCAATATTGTGATCATGAATGACTGTCTCTAGGTATTCCATACTGATCGGTTTCAGTATGGACATTGCCATTCTCCACCCACTAAGAGTTGCCGGAGAAATCACCTTGTCTGCTCCCGCCCGCAATAACTTTTTCTCAGATTCCGGCTGATCCATCCGAGATACTACGAATATATTGGGATTTAATCCTTTTGCAGTTAAGGTGACAAATACATTTAGAGAATCCTCAGGGAGGGCAGATATGAGACCTTTAGCAGTATTTATAGAGGCCCTATTTAAGCTTTCATCATGAGTAGCATCACTATTAATGACTAAAAAGCCTTCCTCAATCAGCTGATTAGCAAGGTTCTCGCTTTGTTCTATGGCAACACAGTCAGCGCCCTCTTCACGAAGGCGATACATGACTTGTCTGCCTACACGTCCTGCACCACAGACAATAACGTGATTTTGTAGTCTCTTAATCTTCTTAATCATCTTTCCTCTCCAATATGCACCAGCCAAATGACCTTCAATTATAAAAGACATCAAAAGCCCGGTAAAATAGGCAATGACACCAACTCCGCTCAGCATCAGAAAAACTAAGAATATATGCCCTTCATCGGTTTGAGCTGGAATATCACCGAAGCCGACAGTCGTGATCGTCTGTACCGAAAGATAAATAGCTTTAGTTAATGTAAGGTGTTCCGTTAGCATGAGTCCAATTATTCCAATAATCAAAGTAATAACTAAGGCAACAAAGGCAAGTGAAATACTCCTAACCAACAATTTTCTCCTTCCTGCCCGGTCCAATGTAATTATGCGAAGATCAAATTGTTAAGTAGGATCTTAGCTTAAGGACACTATCGTATGGAACATCCATTTGACCAAGCTTTACATACCCGGAAGGTCCATGATAGTCACTGCCACCCGTGGCCAAGATGGCAAATTTATTGGCAACTTCGGCATAGTACTGAATAAGTTCTGATTGTTTTTCCCAATATCCATAATAGACTTCAAGCCCAATGGGTCGATACGCTAATAGTGAGAATACAATCTGAGGTTCCCAGAGCAGTCCAGGATGGGCTACTACAGGGAGTCCCCCGCAAGAAAATATTAGATCGACTGCATCCTCAAACCTATGGTTTAGATAGGGTAAATGAGCAACTCCCCCTGGTCGAAAATGTGCTGCAATTTCTTGCCAATTTTTCGGACTGTTGCCACTTTCCTGATGATAAATCGCTCTCATAATATGCCCCTTAGTAACAGCCCCCTTTGCTCCGACTTCCCTCTCAACATCTTGCCATTCGAGAGAAATCCCACCACTTTTTAAACACTCAACCATATCATGGGCTAAATCAGTACGCTGAGCCCGAATCTCTTGTAAACGATGTTGTAAAACTGGATGATTTACGTTATTAAAATACCCTAGGAGATGCACTTCATGACCTTGATAACTGGTTAACAATTCAACACCAGGGATAATCTTAATATTTAGATCTTTCACAAGACTTTCAGCCTTATGAATTGCTTGTGTACTTTCATGGTCCGTAATAGCTATGGTTTGAACGTTGTTGGCACGCGCAAGGTTAATGATCTCTTCTACCGAGAGCAAGCCATCAGATTCATACGTATGAATGTGTAAATCGGACCTCAAGAACACCCCTCCTTCACTTGCACTTTTCCTCTATTTATGGGATCTATATATGAGACTCACTCAAAAAAGGTCAAAGATATACTTATATACTATATTGTATGACTATTCTTCTTTTTTCTAAAAAATCCTGCCTGCATGTCGGTTAATCCAATATCTAAGAGCTCAAATTTCTCTATTGACACATCTCCCTTTTTCCGGTATAATTCACTTCGTTGCTAAAAATACAGGGGATTAGTTTAATGGTAGAACAACGGTCTCCAAAACCGTCAGTGGGAGTTCGACTCTCTCATCCCCTGCCAATATTTTGTTAGACGTTATACATAAGGGCTCAAACCGTTTTGATTCAAAGTGGGGTGTAGCTCTTTTTATTTGTTATTTCTATATGAAGACAGCCAGTTATCTTTTATAAAGATTAACCAGCTGTCTTTTTTGTTGTTCCATTTTGATTCTATTAGACTTTCCGTTCAAAACTATCGCCAATTTACTAAATCAGTTCTAAATCTAATAGTAGTGGTTTAGCTTCAACCAACTTGTCACCGAGATTCTCCACGGCTACTGAAAGCATTAGTTTTATCCGATTAAGTTGATTAACTTCACTTGCTCCTGGATCATAATCAATAGCAGCGATGTTCGCTTTGGGGTAAGATCTTCTAATTTCTCTAACCATGCCTTTACCCGTTATATGGTTAGGTAAGCAGGCAAAGGGTTGTAAGCAAACAATATTATTGACCCCGCTTCGAATCAACTCAACCATCTCCCCAGTTAAAAACCAGCCTTCACCACACTGATTGGCTAGTGAGAGATGGTTCTCTGCATACTTGGCGATCTCTTCGATAGGTTTAGGGGCTTCAAACCGTTTACTCGCTTTTAGTGCCCTCTTCATCTCTTTACGATAGGATTCAATTCTATTAATCGAAAAATACCCAGACACCATCCCCCAAAAACTACCTGAAAGTTTCTCATATTTAGTGCGGTTATCAAAAGCACCGTATAAGAGAAAGTCAGTGAGGTCCGGAACAACTGCCTCTGCTCCTTCAACCTCTAATAGTTCTACTATATTGTTATTTGCTGTAGGGTGGAACTTAACTAGAATTTCACCAACAACTCCAACCTTCGGTTTGACTAGTTCCTCGTTTAGTTCCAGACTATCAAAATCTATCACAATTTGACGAATGTTCTCTGAATGTTCTTTTCTATTTCCTTTCTTCAATGATTCTTGGCACCGCTTAACCCAATAGTCATACAAGAGATTAGCAGAACCAGGAAATTTCTCATAGGGACGCACTCTATAAAGAACTCGCATTAAAAGATCCCCATAGATCAACCCCCGCATGATCTTATTAAACATAGGTATTGTGAACTTGAAGCCAGGATTGTTCTCTAAACTGGACGAACTTCCTGTATTTAAGGCAATAACAGGGACATGTTCCATATTCGCATCTTTCAATGCCTTTCTAATAAATGAGATATAGTTTGTCGCTCGACATCCACCACCCGTTTGAGTCATTATGACTGAGGTGTTGTTAATATCATACTTACCAGATTTCAGCGCTTTCATCAACTGTCCAATGACGATAATGGCAGGATAGCAAGCATCATTATGCACATACCTTAATCCTTCGTCGATGGCAGACTTATCTACAGAGGGCAGGAATTCGATAGTATACCCCGCGTCTTCAAAGGCTGTCTTGAAGAATTGAAAATGGATCGGTGACATTTGGGGAGCTAAAATTGTATGCGTTTTCTTCATTTCCCTAGTAAATATCACTCTAGTCTGATTATCATGAACTCTCTTGGAAATAAATTTTCTCTTATCTCGTTCCTTTATTGCCGCGATCAAGGAACGTAAACGAATTCTTGCAGCCCCTAAATTGTTAATCTCATCAATTTTTAAGACAGTATAAATTTTTCCGAAGGCCTCGAGTATCTCTTTAATCTGATCAGTTGTTACTGCATCAAGGCCACAACCAAAGGAATTTAATTGAATTAGTTCTAAATCTTTCTGCTCTGCAACATAGCTTGCGGCGTTATACCCTCTTGAGTGGTAAACCCATTGATCAACAACACGCAAAGGCCTTTTAACCTTACCAAGATGTTGGATTGCATCTTCAGATAAAACAGCGAATCCATAAGAACTTATCATCTCAGGGATACCGTGGTTTATTTCCGGATCAATATGATAAGGTCTTCCTACGAGGACAATTCCCTTAATCTTGTTTTTTCGAATATAGTTTAGAGTTTCTTCTCCTTTTATTCTTACCTCTTCCTTATAACGATCTAGTTCCGCATAAGCCTTATCCAGAGCACGAGCTATCTCATACCTAGGTATTCCTTCGGGTTCTAACTCTTCTACCAGTCGTTTTATCATTCTTCGGGGCATATCGATTGGCAAGAAGGGGTGATAAAACGTGACATTAGGCTTTCTGAGGCTATCCATATTTGCATTAATAGTTTCAGGGTACGAGGTAACAATTGGACAGTTGTAATGGTTGTCAGCCTCAGAATCTTCTTGCCGAACATATGGAATGCAGGGATAGAATAGTTTGGTTACTCCTTTTTTAATTAAGTCAGCAATATGCCCATGCACTAGTTTGGCAGGGTAACAAGCCGAATCCGATGGGATTGTATCCATTCCAAGCTCATAAATCTGATTTGAAGATCGACCAGAAATTATTACTTGATAACCTAGTTCTGTAAAGAATGTGAACCAGAAGGGATAGTCCTCATAGATATTTAAAACTCTAGGAATTCCGATGGTCCCTCTCGATGCTTTCTCTTTGGTTAAGGGCTTGTAGTTAAAAATTCTTTTGTACTTGTATTCGTAAAGATTAGGAATCTCATTTTTGACAAAGTCTTTCCCTGATCCTCTTTCGCATCGGTTTCCTGAAATATAGTCATTTCCGCCAGAGAAATGCTTAACACTCACTAAGCAATTATTCCCACATAATCCACAACGTTTTATCGTCGTGTTGGTTGTGAAGTTGAATAAATCTTCCCCTTGCACAAGACTTGTTCGATACCCAAATTCATAACGATCTTTGGCAATTAAAGCAGCACCAAAAGCTCCCATGATACCTGCGATATCGGGTCGGACCACTTCTTTATTTGAAATTTTCTCAAGTGCCCGAAGGACGGCGTCGTTATAAAAGGTTCCTCCCTGGACGACGATTTTCTTGCCAAGGTCTTCCATACTTCTTATACGAATGACTTTATACAAAGCGTTCTTGATAACTGAAATAGATATCCCTGCAGAAATATCGCTAATCTCAGCGCCGTCTTTCTGCGCTTGTTTTACTTTGGAGTTCATGAATACCGTACATCGAGTCCCAAGATCCACGGGATGCCTAGACGCTTGGCTTAATTGGGCAAATTCTTGGACATCCATGTTCAAAGAACTTGCAAAAGTTTCCACAAAGGATCCACACCCTGATGAACAGGCTTCATTTAACGTAATGGATTCGATAACCCCATCTCGGATGACTAAGCTTTTCATGTCCTGTCCACCAATATCTAAAACGAAATCAACTCCTGGTTGGAAGAAATTTGCGGCGGTGTAATGAGCGACAGTTTCAATTTCTCCGATGTCCACTCTTAAAGCCGCTTTTATAAGGTGTTCTCCATATCCAGTAACGGCGGAATTTATGATTCTAGTTCCCTCGTTTAGTTTTCGGTATAAACTTTTCAAGGCCTCAATTGTAGACTCTAATGGTTTACCCATATTGCTACCATAAAACGAAAACAATAAGCTTCCCTCTTCATCGACCAAAGCAATCTTCGTAGTTGTCGAACCAGCATCAATTCCTAGATATGCATTCCCTTGATAGCTTTCTAGCTCAACTCGGTTGACCTTATGCAAGGCATGCCTCTTCTTAAACTCACTATATTCCTCGTCATTAGCAAACAAAATTTCTAATTCTTGATTCTCAGAGTTGTCGATCTTTAGAATCCCAGGGGCTTTTTCATATAAATATTTTAGTGTAATAGGCTCCGTATCTCCTGAGGACAACGCAGCACCGATCGCCACAAAAAAATGCGAGTTCTCCGGAAATATGACATTCTTGTTCTCCAACTTAAGCGTTTCAATAAAGCGCTGTCTTAGCTCAGACATAAAATGTAAAGGTCCACCCAAAAACGCAACGTTTCCGCCAATGGAACGTCCCTGGGCTAGGCCACTAATTGTTTGATTTACAACTGCTTGAAGAACAGAAACAGCAATGTCCTCTTTGGCGGCACCTTCATTTAACAAAGGCTGTACATCAGTCTTTGCAAACACTCCACACCTAGAAGCAATTGGGTATATATGATGATAGTTTTTAGCAAGATCATTTAATCCAGAGGCATCTGTTTGCAACAAGGAAGCCATCTGGTCAATAAATGCCCCTGTTCCTCCTGCACATGTTCCATTCATTCTCTGTTCAATAGATTCGCCCAAATAAGTAATCTTAGCATCTTCGCCACCAAGTTCTATGGCAGTATCCGTATCTGGAATCACAACTTTTATGGCATTCGTACAGGCAATCACTTCTTGAATAAAGGGTACTTCTAGGGCTTGGGAAATATTATAGCCACCAGAACCAGTAACCATCAGGGTCAATAAGTGGCCTTGCATGATTGCTTTGGCGTCATCAAGCACTGTAATAACAGTATTTCTAATATTAGAAAAATGCCTTAAATATTTCTTGTATACAATGTTTTTATGATTATCTAAAACAACTATTTTAACAGTTGTAGAACCAACATCCAATCCAATATTTAAAACTCTACTATTCATTTTCTTCCTCCACTATGAACAACATTATATAAAACTCGGCTAGCGGTAGCCTTAGTTGCCCTTATGCGCTGGACAAGGATGTCCTAGTATCTCTATACCAAAGTTATTCCTTTTGTAAATATTTTAACATAACTTGAAATACATGTCTGAAAATCGGTTTCAAAAGTGAGCTTGTTCATAACTAAAGACGTAAAAAATAAGCCGAAATTGGTAGCTAAAAAACTAATAGCCAATGTTTCTGGATTTTCAACAATAGCTCCTCTGCTCCTCATTTCTTCGAAATAGTGACTTAAATTATTTTTAAACTCATTTGGAAACTGAAATAACATAGCTTCAAAGTCAGGGTTAACTTCATCATTCTTTAAATACATCAAAATAATATTTTGATTTTTAAATAATGTATCTTGGTAGGAAGAACCTATTTTGTTCAAGTCTCTTTCCAAATCCCATTCTAAGTTTTCAAATAAAGCAATAAATTTTGGAGAAAAAACAAACTTATCAAATGCCTTTTCGAATAAATTATGCTTATTTTCGAAGTGTCTAAAGAGGGTCATTTCGCTAACGCCCGCTTCTTTTGCAATCTCCTTAGTAGTAACAGCAGAATAGCCTTTTTGTGAGAAGAGAACAATTGAAGCATCTATAATTTTATCCTCTGTATTCAACGTAGACATAGCCCTTCTCCAATCACTCAACTAGCTTTTCATGTTAGTTCTTACTAACATATCTATTTTATCATTCTCTATGCAGAACTTCAATCCAACATCATTGGGGTACTATACCTTATTTATATTCTTTCAATTGCAAAAAAACTATAAAAATAAGGACAAAAAAACTTAAGATTTTTCAAGGTTAAGTCCAGAGTTTTCAAATAGCAACTTGGCTAGCGCCCACACACGACGAAGACACTGTCTTCGCACGGGTTAAACCTTCTTGCGGCACTGTCTTCGCGCGTATTAGTCCTTCTTGCAGATACTGTCTTCGCACGTATTAGTCATTCTGTCAGCCTTCAGGCGCAGGCGGCAGCCTTAGTTGCACTGATATTAAATGACGTCATAGATGGGCACAAGTGTCCTTGTAGCCAAGACTCGAACAGGACGTTCGAGATTAGAGCATCGCCATGACGATAAGCACGATACTCTCCAGTGGAGAGTATTGCCTAGCCACACACCCAAATGATACTTCGTGGCGAAGGAACGAGCTTATCGCCACACTGCAACTCATTACGCATACTCCTGCAGTGTTGATTGGCAAGATGCCGTGATGGCGAGAAGGGACCTTCCAGGAAGTTATACTTTCCTGACTAGTACAAAATAGGGACTGTAATAAACTTACAGCCCCTATTTTTGATTAATGTTTATTCGCAGTTTTTAATTGACTGACCAAAGTATCGCTGATTTTATTAGGAACTTCTTCATATCGTAGAAATTTCATAGTAAATGAGCCTCTCCCCTGAGTTAGACTCCTTAAATCTATAGCATAGCGCATCATTTCGGCCTGTGGTACATGGGCTCGGATGGATGGATTATTATCGCTGGCATCCATACCTAATACTTTTCCCCGTTTTCCATTGAGATCAGCAATTACATCGCCCATGAAAACTTCAGGTACTTTCACTTCTATTTCAACAACTGGTTCTAGCAAGGTGGGTTTTGCTAACTCTACCCCTTTGCGGAATGCCATAATAGCGGCAAGTTTAAAGGCCATTTCTGAAGAATCGACAGCATGATAAGAGCCGTCGCACAGAGTGACCTTAATATCTGTCACAGGATATCCTACCATAGTACCTTCTGCCATAGCCTCCCGAATTCCTTTTTCCACAGCTGGAATGTATTGCTTTGGAACAGATCCTCCAAAGATTGACTCAGCAAACTCAAAGTCACTTCCTTCAGAGGGTTCTAAGTTAATCCATACATGACCATATTGACCATGTCCACCCGTTTGCTTCTTATGTTTCCCTTCCACTTTTACTGCTTTACGGATAGTTTCACGATAAGGCACACGAGGCACTTTTAAGGACACATCAACCCCAAACTTTCGTGTCAACTTTTCCTGGAGAATCTCAAGCTGCATTTCTCCCAGCCCTGTTAAAATCAATTCTTTAGTCTCTGTGTTTTTATTGATCCTAATCGTTGGATCTTCTTCAAGCAAACGTGCTAATGCACTGCCAAGCTTATCCTCATCTCCTTTAGTTTTCGGCCCAATAGCCACTGATAATGAAGGTACAGGAAAATCAATCCCTTGTAGTTCAACAGGGTGTTCCTTAGCACATAATGTGTCCCCTGTTTTCACCTCTTGTAATTTGGCGATGACTGCAATATCCCCTGCGGACACGGTCGCTACAGATTCTTGAATTTTACCACGCAGATAAAAAGGTTGCCCTATCTTTTCCTCTAATCCACGACTTGAATTTAGAACCAATGTTTCAGCAGAAAATTTTCCTCCGTAAACGCGGAAGAACGACATTTTTCCAACGTAGGGATCCGCTAGAGTTTTAAAGACTAGAGCCACTTTTTCTGGGACTACTTCAGGGGGTGGAGCAAAGTCAACCAAGAAATCCATCATCTTTGAAATCCCAATGTTTTTATTGGCTGAGCCGCAAAGCACAGGAACCACTAGATTTTGCTTTAATGCTTCCCGCAAGGCAGTTTGAAAATCGGCCTTATTCAAATCTTCCCCTTCAAGATACTTCATTAATATTTCATCATCTGCTTCTGCTACTGCTTCAGCCAATTGTTCTCTCAAAAGTTCGGTCTCATCCCTGTACTCGGCTGGAACCTCATTGATTGAATACTTTCCACTTCCATCAGCCGCATAGTCATAGGCTTTATTCTCAACAATATCGATTAAACCTTTGAAACTAGACTCTTGACCCATCGGTAGTAGTAAAGGAACGAGCCTTGCATGTGGATAGGCGCCTTTTAGCTGTTCCAATACCTTTTCAAAATTGGCATTCTTTCGATCTAGTTTATTAATAACGATAATCTTAGGTAGCTTCTGTTGTTCCATAATATTCCACGTGATTTCCGACTGAACTTCAAGCCCTGCAACTCCGCAAAGTACTAAAACTCCACATTCAACGACACGTAAGGCACTCTTAACTTCCCCTAAAAAATCTAAATATCCCGGACTATCGAGAACATTGACTTTAACTCCTTGCCACTCAATCGGAATAAGACTCGTACTAATCGACACTTTGTGTTTTACTTCTTCAGGCAGATAATCCGAGACTGTGTTTCCTTCAGAAATTTTGCCAATACGGTTGATCGCACCTGAATTAAATAGAAAGGTTTCCGTCAGGGAAGTCTTTCCTGCTCCGCCATGCCCAACCAGACAGACGTTGCGAAGATGTTTAGTGTCATAGGTTTTCAAGACGATTCCTCCTTGATTTGTTATTTAAGAAAAAGGACGCATGCCTTTTTACTTGCAACAGATTACTGGAGTTTCTATGTCTAGATATCCTAGATTAGTATTAATTTATCCAATCGTAAGACTCCCACTTCTACAAGTGGGAGTGGGATCCCCGACTCCGCTTCGGTGACGATAGTCTCCAGTACGATAGTCTCCAGTGGAGAGTATCGCCGAAGCCGCTATCCCCAAAGGAATACCTACCGGCGTAGGATAGAGTATCACCGAGCCGCCTTTCCCAATAGACCACTTGGCGGCGAAGGAGGTAGAGTCCATCCTACGGCGCGAAAGTATTCGTCAGTGGCTCTGCGCCTTCGGCGTAAGTCATCCTTAGGCGGTTAGTAATCTATGGAGCATGCGCCTTCGGCGATAGTGTCCACCGGACACTATCGTCACTGGAGACTTACGTCACCGAAGACTCGATGTTCAACTTTAGTTGAACGAGTTCACTGATTAGAGTGGATATTCTCAAGTTTGTCATTAATAACTTATTTCGTAAGTCCCCCATACCTGTGTTTGCTTATTGCGAATCATACATTTACCCATCGCCCAGACATCTTCGACCTGTAAGTCTTCATCAAGGACCACTAGGTCGGCATCGTAACCTAGACGAATCATCCCTTTATTCTTAAGGCAAAGTACATTTGCCACATTAGAGGTGATCGTACGCAAGGCCACTTCCAATGGGACTTTGCCGTGTAAAACAGCTTCTCTAGTATCGCGCCACAGAACCCCTACTGAACCAACTCCCATACCTATAAGAACGCCAGCTTCGTTATATTGGGGCATACTTCCATTCCCGTCCGAAGTTACTGTAATTCGATCATTAAGGAGTTGACGTTCGTTTAACATTTTTAAGACAGATGGCACCTGTAGATCAACTGGGAAATCATCACACCCTGCCGTAAGATCGATATGACCCCCTGCTAAAAGAAACTGGATCCCTTGTTCTAGTAAAGTATGGGTTCTATTAATATGCGTCGGTACGAATTGGGTAATAGGAATATCCGTTTCCTCGAGGATTCTCCAAATAGGTTGTAAGCCACGTTTACCCTCTCCAAGATGAACATGAACCACCCCAGCTTTTCCTCCGAGCATTCCGCCTACTCGAGCTTCTGCAGCTAAATGCTCAAGTTCACTGATTTGTGGTTGGGCAGAACGATGATCCGAAATGGCTATTTCCCCTGCACCAATAACCTTTGAAATCAATACCAGGTCTTGTTCTAAGGTTGGTAAAAGTGTTCTTGTAGGAACTTGGTAAGCACCACTATAGATAAAGGTGCTTATTCCCTCTTCATGGAGCGCATTCGCTTTAACCAATAGTTCTGCAATAGAGCGTGATACAGAATCTGTTCCTAAACAACCGACGACTGTAGTCGTTCCTGCACGAGTTAATTGAGAAAGTTGAAGTTCTGGAGTACGCGAAGCTGGTCCCGCTTCTCCCCCTCCTCCGCATATATGTACATGGGCATCGATAAAACCTGGTACTAATGATTTTCCCCGAAGGTCAATTACTTCTCCTTCGATAAAATCAGGAAGTCTTAGATTTTTACCAATTGCAGCAATACTCATTCCAACAATTAGAACATCTGTATCGGATGTATGCTCTGGACAATAAAGTTTTGCATTCTTAAGAAGTTTCCACACCTTGACCTCTCCTCTCACGAGGTATAATGCCCCACTTATGGATCAATATCCCACATATCTAACATTTCTCTATTGTAATCAAAAAATCCTTTATACCCTGAGGATTGTCTTAAAATTTCCTGAGCATTTCTTTTTTTCCACAAGCATATGGTTATATATAACTTCAAATTTATGGAGGGTTACATGGCGAAAAGGACCTTTGTCTATGGTGCGACTATACTCTTAGGAGCAAATCTCTTAAACCGCCTGTTGGGCTTCGCCTACCAATATTTTATTATGATTAATATTGGCGGTGAGGCCTATGGTTTGTTTAACATGGTTTTTCCTATCTACATGCTGGCTCTTGTTATCACGACAGCGGGTATCCCCCTCGCGATTGCCAAGATGGTCTCAGAAGAAGTATCTCTAGGACGTATGTCCAACGCACAATCCATTTTCCGATTGGCCCTTTGGCTTCTTAGTATTTCAGGCGCCGTTGTGTCAATTACTCTCTATTTTCTTTCCCCATATATAGCTCACAGGATTTTTTCCGACCCACGTGTGATCAATGTTTTTCTCATCTGCACTCCGGCAATTTTTATCGTCTCAGTGTCTTCAGTCTTTCGCGGATACTTTCAAGGTTTACAAAACATGGTTCCTACTGCTATAAGCCAGATTTGTGAACAGCTTATTCGAGTGGCAGTCGGATATTTGGCAGCGCTCCGACTTCTGAATTATGGCGTGGAATGGGCTGCAGCCGGATTAGCATTAGGCATGTTAGCTGGAGAATTAGTTGGACTAATTGCTATTATTTTTCAATATTGGAGAGCGAAGCTTAAAATCACACGTGAGAGTCAGGTTACTACTTATTCCTCACGACAAATATTAAGTAGACTATGGCAATTAGCATCCCCTGTGACTGTTGGAAGACTGTTTTCCACGGGTTTATCTTCCTTAGATGCTATTATCATCCCCCTTCGCCTTCAGGTGGCCGGATATTCAGCGCGGGAAGCAGTTACCTTATTCGGGCAGCTTGGTGGCTCTGCTTTTACATTACTTACTTTTCCCAGCGTCTTTACCTTTGCCTTAGCAACTTCATTGGTACCTGCCATTTCTGAAGCAACCGTAAGACACCAATTAAATGTCGTCCGAGCACGTGGAGCTGAGGCCATTCGTTTAACGATCCTGATAGGAATTCCCTGTCTTATTATCTTATTCTATTTTTCTCGGCCACTCACCGCATTTTTCAAGAGTGCAGAAATTGCACCCATTTTGCGTGTGTTAGCTTTGGGGGGCATTTTTTCCTATGTACAACAAACTACTACTGGAATCTTACAAGGAATTGGAAAAGTTCATCTTCCAGTCCTCCATTCCATCATTGCGGCTATTATTCGCATCCCAGCACTAATCTACCTCACAGGTCTTCCTCAGTGGGGTCTCCGGGGAACGGCTTGGGCGTATACACTTGGTTATATTATCATGGCAGTTTTAAATCTCATGGCCATTTCGCGGTATACCGGAATGCCTTTAGACCTTCAGAGGTTTGTTCTTCAACCAGTTTTTGGAGGAGTTGGTATGTTATTAGTGTTTCGATTTTTGGATCCATTCTTTAGTGGCAATGCTATAGGATACCTCTTTGAATTTATCATTGGAATATCATTTTATAGTATCATTCTATTATTTAATGGTGGCGTGAGCTTTGCAGATTTAAGACGGCTCCCTTGGATTGGTAAATTTATACCACATTGAGAATTACTTTCTAAATTTGCTGCGAATTTGGGCTCCCCATTGCCAATACGATAAAACAAAGGTCACAAGGACAACTAACAAAGCCAATATCTTGTAAACAAAATATACTTTAATAATCGTTAAAAAAACCATACCGAGACCTAATAGAGTTGGGATCGCTAATAATTTAAATATCGATGTTGAATTTTCTTTACTTTTGAAACCTGGATAAGAAAAAATAATTACAAACAGTATAAAATAAAATATAAAAGTTCCAATTATCATCAAAGCTTCCTCCATTAGTAAAAACACATTAACTATCCATTATTTATATACTATAAACTGCAAAATATCCGTAAATACTACAACTGTCTTAGTTTAGAAAAAGCTGAGAGGAGATGTATTATTTAATGAGTAGAAGAAACAATAGAAACAGTGGAATTTTGCCTCAATCTGTGTTGGAACAATTTAAATGGGAAGTTGCCGATGAATTAGGCATAAGCTCAAAAATAAAGACTCAAGGATGGGAAAATATGACCTCTCGTGAATGTGGTCATGTAGGGGGTCGTATTGGTGGAAGTATGGTTAAAACAATGATTCGAAGAGCAAAAGAATCCCTAAATGAAACTTCCGTATAAAACATATAAAGGAGTACAGAAACATTCTGTACTCCTTTATATTATACATCGTTGGAAAGCAAAGCGTATGATCTATTGAAAAAAGTTTGCCAAGTCTGAAAACAATTAAAATCTGTCAAATCGCTATGCATGGGAGTCATGGAAATAAAGTTCTCTTGGATTGCTCTTAAATCCGTATCCGCTTCAAGATCTTGCAGTAAATTCCCACACTGCCAATAATAGGTCCTTCCATGAGGATCGATTCTTCGCTCGAATACATTGTCGTAGATAGTTTTACCAAGTCTCGTTACTCTAACACCAGCCCACTCAGACTGAGGTTTGCCTGGAAAATTAATATTCATTAAGCCATCTTGGTGACGCTGCACAATGTAATCCAAATGCTCTGCCAAATAGACTGCTGAAGGTTCAAAATCCACGAACTCATAGCTTGCTAGAGATACCGCCATTGAAGGAACTCCAAGTATTACACCTTCCATAGCGGCCGAAACTGTTCCAGAGTAAAAAACATCCGTACCTAAATTTGAGCCTTGGTTAATACCGGAAATAAGGAGGTCAGGCTTGGGAATTAGCCCACCCTGGATAGCGATTTTAACGCAGTCAGAAGGGGTCCCGCTAACGGCGAATCCCTTTCCATTGCCGTCAAGATCGTGTTCCGTCAGAAACAATGGATGAAACAAGGTTATCGAGTGGCCCGTGGCTGAACGCTGACCTTCTGGAGCAACAATACTGATGTCATGCTTCGTGTGAGATCGAAGTGTGCGATATAATGTTTGAATCCCAGAGGCATAATAGCCATCATCATTTGTCAGCAAAATATGCATGTTATTCCCCCAATCACTCAACTTCGTAAACAGAAATAATCATTTTATCCTCTTTTTTGGTTAACCCAAACATTAGGCGGTAATCCTTTAAATTTTTATTAAGAAAATCAACAACTTTATAAAGTTCACCATTAACTCCTACCCGTTGTGATGCAATTAATTCTATCTTTCCTTGATCAGACGGGTTTGTTTTGTCGTTCACCCCTAATTACCTCTTTCTTAGAGTCTGTGTCCATGAATTAATGAAAAAGCTTCTGATCTTGTAATAGGGTTTGTTTTAAATAACCCCCTTACAGCAGAGGTTAATGTTAGTGAACCAGGTTTTTTAACCCCTCGCATGGTCATACACATATGCTCAGCCTCAATAACCACTAAAACGCCAAGTGGGCTAAGTTTATCCACAATAGCATTCGCAATCTCTGACGTTAAACGTTCTTGAAGCTGTGGTCTGCGTGCAATCCCTTCAACCACACGAGCGAATTTTGACAATCCTGTTATCTTGCCTTTCCTCGGGATATAAGCGACATGAGCTTTACCGTAAAATGGAACAAGATGATGTTCGCACATGGAATAAACCGGGATATCCTTAACGATAACCATTTCTTCATGTTCCTCTGAAAATTGGACGTTCAAATGCAGGCTAGGGTCTTCATGTAACCCGTTAAATACTTCTGCATACATTCTAGCCACTCGTTTTGGTGTATCTCTTAACCCTTCCCTGTCAGGGTCTTCCCCTATGGCCTCTAAAATCATGTAAACAGCTTGCTCAATTTTTTCTAAATCCATCCCCATAATTCTTTTCTCCTTTACTCTATTGTCTCCATTATTTGACTCAAACTTAACTATAGTTGTCCCATAAATACGTGTGTTTGAGGAATAACTCGTACGTTGGTAAGTTTTTTAAGAAAAAAACTTTGCCATTCTAAAAGTTGATGAGGTTTTGGGGCTTTTATCCCTTGCGTTGTTGTTACAGGTTGTAGAACTGTCTGGATTAATGGATCAACTCCAGTAATTAAGTCTCGAGCATTTTGAAGTTCTTTTATACTAGTTTCCTCATGAACAACAATTTTAACAAAGACTTCTTGCTGAAGACTAAAGCGCAGAAAGGATTCATGAACAGCCCAGAAGGCCTGATCATCAAACGGTAGCTTAATATCCATACTAATTATATCAACCCAAGGTAAAACTTGGAAAAGTTGTTCTGGCAATGTCCCGTTGGTCTCAAGGTATATTTTAATACCTTTCTCTCTCAAAAAAGGTATTAAAACCTGTAGTTCGTTGCTCCATAGAAGGGGCTCGCCTCCAGTGAGACTCAAAGAGTGGTGAATAGAAAAATCATAGATTTGTAGTAACTCTAGTAGTTTATCAATGGATACTGGATTTTCAATCTTTTTAAAAAGCCCCGAACCCGGTACCGTCTCAATCCGCAACTTTTGTGGCATCGTTGTTACCGTATCACAATATGGACACCTTAAGTTGCAGTTTGGCAAGCGAAGGAATATTTGTCTGACTCCGACGTAAGGACCTTCCCCTTGAATTGAAGAGAAAATTTCTGTAACAGGTAACTTAAGCATTACAAAACCCCTCGAACTTTACAACGCGCATGGCGCATAGATAAGACTTCATCACAGTAATGTCGGGCAACATTCTCCCCGAACCCTAATACATCATAAATATGGAAATCAGCTAAACCTATGGTTGGAATTGGTGTATTTACATTCAAAACATTAAGTCCACAATGAATCAAGGTGGACACCGGCGAAAGGGTGCTAATACTCACTGAAAGTTTTTTGTCTTCCCTATAGAGATCATCCCCACTGCGGATCAGGTTTGTAACACCAAGTTTTTCAAGTTCTTCCTTGATCGTGGCGATGAGTAGGTGTTGCCGAATAACTGTCTTTTCTAAATCCATATCAAAATGTTCAACAATAAAATGTAACATATCTTCACTATAAATCCAGTCCTTCGCCAAGACATCTTCCATGTCTACCATTTCCTGTTCTTCTACACGACACGAGCCACGGAATATGCTTATGCTATCTCCCATCAAACCAAAGTTTTTATAGGCAAATAAGGATTGAAGCTGACTCCCATCATAGTTCAAGGGTTTGTGTTGTATAATGTATTTCATGACCATTTCCTCTTTTCTGGGCCTCTGGTTGGTCTTAGTCAATATCAAAGAATTGTCTTAATAGTCCCTGGGCATCATTTTTAAGCAGAGCACGTTTTAGTCGTTGACAGCTCTCACACTGCCCGCAAACTTTATCCCTACCCTCATAACAGCTCCATATATGTTCAAAAGGGACGTGCAAGCGCAGCCCTTCTCTAACGATTTCCTTTTTTGTGTAAACCGAAGTGGGACTTACGACGATCACATCATTTTGAGTCGAAAACGTAAAACATCGATTCATTGCATTAATGAATTCAAGGGAGTTGTCTGGAAAGGTCGCTGCTTCTTCATTGTTAAAACCTGTAATTAAGACCGGACCTTCGCCCAAATTCTCTGCGAAAACAGCAGCAATATTCAGAAATAAGCCATTACGATTAGGAACCCATACCTGACGTGCACTTTTTAGAGCCTGCCCTTGAAGATCATCTAGTTCATTAACCTTAATTATGGGCAAATCTTCAGAACTATTTACAAGGGCGGAATGAGTCTGTTCTTGAAGAAAAGGAATAGTAACAATCTGATGCGGAATGTTATAGTACTCAGCAATGTTTCGCGCTGCAGAGATTTCCTTTCTGCTTGCCCTTTGTCCGTAATCAAATGTAATGGCTAAATCAATACAATCCTTTTCTAAATAAAGCGCTAAGGCAACAGTTGAGTCCAAACCACCCGAAAGTAATACGATTCCAGCCATTTATTAATCCTCCTTAAAAATGGCCCATGCGTTAGGAGATTCGTAGACTTTAACCCATGCTAAGCGCTTTTCTTCAAGTACCAAATCCCTCTTGAATTCTAAAAACAAAAAATGAGCAAGGTTCTCAGCTGTAGGATTAACCCCTCTTGGGCCAAAAGCAGGTAGGTCATTTAACAAACTATGATCCAGCAATTTTAGTGCTTTTTGTATGCACTGCTTAACTTCCTTAAAATCTATCAACATCCCTAAACGATCTAATTGTTTGCCTTCAATACAAACTTCAACATCCCAGCGATGACCATGCAAGTTAGCACAATCACCATCATAATCCCGGATAAAATGAGCAGCATCGAAATGCGTTCGAACACATACCTGAAACATTTTGAGCTCCTTATTAGACAAATTTCATTTTATTTTACCATTATTATTTGCAAAAGAAAATGAAATATTTAAAAATACATTTCATTTAATATTAGAGTGCCCGAAGGAATTGAAATTTAGCAAATCTGACCGCATTAATAAATATTAAGGATCACCATGATTCCTGTAATAAATTTTACGTTTTCGAGCTTCGATCATCCATAAAACATTTATAAGGTTCCTAGTCAATTATAAAATAATAATTGCCATATGACATAAGTTTGTCCTCCTAGTATGATAAAGTATTAATTAAAGTGCATTACTTTAGGAGGCATCTTATGACAGAATCGTTATTGATCGGATTTATCTCAATCATCCTAGACGTCATTGCCATCATCTTTCTCATTATCGTATTAATCCGCTCGTCACGCAATCCCTTTGTTCAATTCGAGAGTAAATTTGTTTCTCTAGAGAAAAATCTTGAACACAACGAACGACTTGTCGCCATGAACCGAGAAGACTCAAATAATCACGCTAGGCAATTGCGCGAAGAGCTGAACCAGTCCGTCCATTCGTATAATGATTCTGTCCTGGCTCGCATGTCGGAAATCGCCAACCTTCAACGCAACCAATTAGATATTTTCGCCATTCAGTTAGGATCCTTAGCTAAAACAAATGATCAAAAATTAGAACAGATGAGAAAAACCGTAGAAGAACGTCTTTTCTTACTCCAACAGGATAACAGTCATAAATTAGACCAGATGCGCGCAACCGTAGACGAAAAGCTTAGCGCCACTCTTGAGCAACGCTTAGGAGAATCCTTTAAACTAGTCAGTGAGAGATTAGAAGCAGTGCATAAAGGGCTTGGTGAAATGCAAACCTTAGCTTCTGGCGTCGGAGATTTAAAGAAAGTCCTGACCAATGTTAAAACACGAGGGATTTGGGGCGAAATTCAGCTCGGCAACTTGTTGGAGCAAATCCTTACTCTAGAACAATATGCCTCCAATGTCGCGACTAAAGCCGGGAGTAACGATCGAGTCGAATTTGCTATTAAGCTCCCCGCTCGAAACGGACAGGACGATATCACTTGGCTTCCTATCGATGCTAAATTTCCAATTGAAGATTATGAACGGTTAATCGAAGCACAAGATCAAGTCAACCTGCCACGCATTGAAGAGCTCAGCAAGTCCCTAGAAAACCGTATTAAACTAGAAGGGAAAGCCATCAGAGATAAGTACATTGATCCCCCTAGCACCACGGATTTTGGCATCTTATTCTTACCAGTTGAAGGATTGTATGCCGAGGTGTTACGCCGACCCGGTCTTTGTGAACTTCTCCAACGAGAGTACAAAATTATCATTACAGGACCAACCACACTTGCCGCTCTACTTAACAGTCTACAAATGGGCTTCAAAACCTTGGCCATAGAGAAGCGCTCTAGTGAAGTCTGGAACTTATTGAGTGCGGTAAAAACGGAATTCAGCAAATTTGTGGATATCTTGGAAAAAACTCAGAAGAAGCTTCAAGAAGCGAGCAACACCATTGATACTGCAACAAGAAAGAGTCGTACGATTGCTCGTAAGCTTAAAGACGTTCAGACTCTTCCTGTTAATGAAGCAGAATCAATGATAGGACACGAAACAGAGCTCGAAGAGTAAAAAATCTATATGATCAAATGAGATAAAAGTGGCTGAAGATCGTCCCTTAATAGGGAGATCAGCCACTTTTTGGTTTCCTATTCGTCCCATTGGTCTCTCTGTAGTCTGTAGTCTGTTCCTACTTTTACATTATCCCACATCTTACGATAGAGCCCATTTTGTTGAAGGAGCTCATCGTGCTTACCATGTTCAACGACCTGACCTTGGTCAAGAACTAGAATCTCATCCATTCTGTCTAATCCATAAAGGCAATGTGTTATTACTAGAGTAGTACGCCCTTCCATAAGTTGATAAACTTCCTCCATGACCTCCCGTTCAGTGATCGGATCAAGTCCTTCCATAGCTTCATCTAGGATCAAGATCGGAGCGTTTTTTAACAAGACTTGGGCAATTGCTAACCGCTGTCTTTGTCCCCCAGATAGTTTGAATCCGCCTTCCCCGACAAAACTATCATACCCTTGAGGCAATGATTGTATAAAATCATAAAGTTTAGCCTTTTGAGTTGCAAGAATCAGTTCTTCTTCATTTGCATCCGGTTTTGCCAAAAGAAGGTTTTCCCGAATCGTAGCATTAAAAATGTGAGTTCGCTGAGTCACAACTCCTATATAGTTCCGAATCTTCTGCTGGGTATACTTCCGTATAGAATACCCTCCCAAATCAATCCTTCCCTCATCGTACTCCCAAAAACGAAGGAGAAGATTTACTACACTAGTTTTGCCTGCACCGCTCGATCCAACCATTGCCACTTTTCCTTGTTGGGGAATTCGAAATGACAACCGATTCAAAGCCCAAGGTTCCCTTTCTCCATACCTTAAGCTGACCTTGCGGAAAGATATACTCATTCCATTCGGTTTAGGCGACACTGTTTCATGATCCTTTACTGCAGGTTCAGCCTCGATCAACTCAAGCAAGCGGTCTGCAGCGGCACGGTTTTGTTCCAGATGATGAGGAACAAGGGCTAAGGGAAAGAGCGCTTCAAAACTACTTAAGGTCCCAAGGGCTAACATCCCTAAGTTAATTCCACTCAATTTTCCTTTTTCCACGAGTACTATTCCTAAAACGAGGATAAGCCACATGCTTAAATTGGCGAGCATCCCTGTCAAAGCCGAAGAGAGCGCCGACAGCCAAGCGATTCGACGTTGCTGATTAGTCAACTTCTTGTTCGTTCGCTGAATTTTATCTAAGTGTACTTGGGCTTGACCATAGGCGACTAATTCTGTGATTCCCAAAAGGCTATCGGCCACCTGTGTATTCAACTCAGCTCTTAGTGCGACCAACTGACGCCCTGCTCCTTGGCTCAAACTTTTAATGATCCACGGTATCCCAAGCCCTGCCACTAGAAAACAGGCCGCCAGAATGACAGAGAATCTTATATCATAACTGGCCAGAAAAAAACCATAACCGCAGAGGATCAGGAAGGCGACTATTGGAGGAGCATAAACCTTTTGAAAAAGATTTTGTTGAATTTCTACGTCCGCCACAATCCGGCTTAGTAAATCCCCACTATGAAAGTTTAATAATCGAGCCGGGGCTAGAGGTTCTATCCCTTGATAAAACTTCACTCGTATTTGACTTAAAACCCGAAACGTGACGTCATGAGAAACATAACGTTCTAAGTAGCGAAAGACTGCACGAGAGAGTCCAAAAAAACGAACTCCAACAATGGTTACCATTAAGTCAAGGACTGGCGGGTGAAGGGCAGCACGAGCCAAAAGATACCCCGATGTTGCCATTAAGCCAATATGACTCGTGATTGTCAGCGTACTTAAGATTAAAGCCAGTAGAATATGCCGCCAGTAAGGTAACATCAAGTGTATCAGCCAAGTAATGCTCTTCATCTTGATTCCCCTCGATACTCTTTCATTAGGTGATAATAGAGCCCCTGCACTCTCATCAATTCCTCATGATTGCCCTCTTCTACTATTTGCCCATGATCCATCACTAGGATGCGATTTGCTTGGTAAACCGTATTTAACCGGTGAGCAATGATTAAAGCGGTTCTTCCCCTCATCAGGCGTTTCAGGGCCTGTTGAACAGAGTGCTCACTTTCCAAATCCAAGTATGAAGTCGCTTCATCCAAAATAAGCAGTGGGGCATCTTTCAAAAAGGCCCTAGCAAGCGCAATCCTTTGGGCCTGTCCGCCGCTTAAACGAGTGCCTCCTTCTCCAAGGTGGGTTTGGTACCCGTCTGGAAGTTTCAAAATGAATTCGTTAGCTGAAGCATCTTGTGCCGCTCTTTTCATCTCTTCAAACGTTGCGGAAGGGCGACCGAAGTAGATATTTTCTGCTACGCTTCCTGCAAAAAGATGTGGGTTTTGAGGAACGTAAGCGATTTGATCCCGCCATTTTTCTGCAGAAATTGTGTTAAGTAAAGCTCCGTTAACAAAAACTTGTCCTGCAGTAGGTTCAATAAAGCGAAGTAATAATTGAGCAATGGACGTTTTACCCGCTCCACTCGGACCAACGAGAGCAATTTTTTCTCCGGAATTTAAGGATAGATTAATTCCGTTTAAAGTGGGAGTCTCTTCTGCTTGATAAGTAAAACTGACTTTTTGAAAAGAGATATAGAAATCTGAGGATAACACTTGATCCCTCTGTATTCCAAGGGAATTCCTTTTGTCTATTTGGTGATTTATCTTTCGATCCTTCAGGTCACCGTTGTTCTCCTCCTCACTCATCAGAGGAAGATCTAGAATCTCAAAGATGCGAGCAGCAGCATTTACCCCAGACAACCCAGCATGGAAATTCAAGCCGAGGGTTCTTAATGGAGTATAAAATTCAGGAGCAAGAAGTAAGAGAAATAACCCCAAGGAGAATGTGAGGGTTCCATGGACTAACCTTAACCCAATCGTAACGGCAACTAAGGCAGTACTAATTGTAGCTAATAACTCTAACATTAGCGCGGATAAGAAAGCTATTCTCAACACGCTAAGTGTTGATTTTCGAAATGAATCACTAACTCTCTTTATCACACGTGTCTGATCTTTTGCCCGATCAAACACTTTAAGGGTCGATAAGCCTTGTAAAACATCTAAGAAATGGGCACTCATCCAGCTCATGCTTTGCCACTGCTGAAGGGACTTTTTTTCAGCCAGTTTTCCAATAAGAATCATAAATATTGGAATGAGCGGACCCGTCATGAGAAGAATTAATCCAGATTTCCAGTCTAGGGGAAATACAAACCCTAAAATTATTAGAGGTATCCCTGCGGCCAGAATCAGTTGGGGAAGATATTTTGAAAAATAGTCCTCTAGCGATTCTATCCCATCCACCACTGTTGTGATTAACTCCCCGGCCCTTTCCCCTCGAGCATATATTGGAGATAGCAAAACAATATGACTCATTAAACGATTGCGTAAATTTACCTTGATGTAGAAAGCTGCTTCATGAGCAGATATTTCACTGCCCCATTGAAAGACTGCACGTATACCAATGATCCCAAGAATAAATAAAAGAGAATTCCAAGTTGTCCAAAGGGTAGCACCTTCTAAGAAGACCATAGCAACCACACTGGAGAAAAACCAGGCCTGGGCGACCGCCATTAATGCGATCCCTATACCCAACCCGACCGTGAGCAACAGAAATCCCCAAACAGACCTCCCCTCTCGAACTAACCGCTTATCAAACATATAGTCATCTCCTAGGCTTATCAATAATGTATTCTATGAAATTAAGGGGCCATTGCATGTTCACACACGTTCCATTCACTCGCTTGTTGGATGCTGAAGCAATTACGCCAACCTCTGGGTTGCTCAAGATGTGAACCTCGGCGTAATTTCTGCTTCAGCATCGGCACTCTCCTTATCGTGAACTCCACTAATGTGTTCACTTAGCAATGTCCCCTTAATTTTGGTCATTTGGATGCAAGTTGGGGACGGTTCTCTACTTGCACTTACTTACACGCATAATTGCGCCAAGTAAGTGCCAATGCCAGATCGTGGTGTTATGCGAAAGAAAGAACCGTTCATACTTACGTTAAAGGGGCAAGAAAAATCTTGCCCCTTTAATTCTATATGACATCATCTTAATAGTGAAGGTCTTTTTCTGTGACGCGTTTACGGAAGACCCAGTATGTCCATCCTTGATACAGAAGCACAATGGGGACCATAATCAGTGCAATGATCGTCATAATCTTCAGTGTGTATGGGCTAGACGAGGCATTATAGATGGTTAAACTCCAATTCATATTAAGACTAGAAACCATCACACGAGGAAAGAGTCCCCAGAACAAAGATACTGTAAATAACAGAATAGTCAAACCATTTACAACGAACGCCCAGCCAGCTTTACGAGAACGTATCAAAATAGCGGCGAGGATAAGGGTCACTCCAGAACCGACCAAAGCAATACTTGCCCCAAGATTAGCGAAGAGATCCGTCTGAAAATAGGTTAGGCCTGCAAACAGTAAAACCACCGGTATAGCTAATAAGGCAATCTTTTGGGCTGCTTTCGAAGCCCGCTCAGCCATCTCACCTTGGGTCTTAAGACTAAGGTACAAGGCACCATGAAACATGAAAACGAACAGTGTGGTTAAACCACCTAAGATTGCATACGGAGAGAGGAGATTAAAGAAGGTTCCTATATATTGCATTTTTGCATCAATTGGTACTCCTCTAAGCAAATTTGTCATGGCGACGCCCCAAAGAAGAGCTGAGAGGAAACTTCCCGTGAAAATTATCCAGTCCCAGGTATTTCGCCAAAGTGGATTGGAATCACTGCTGCGAAATTCGAATGCAACACCACGGATAATTAAAGATACTAACACCAGAAATAAGGCGAGAAAGAAGCCACTAAACAAAGTAGCGTACCAATTGGGAAATGCCGCAAATATGGCTCCACCGGCCGTAATCAACCAGACTTCATTTCCATCCCAATGCGGTCCGATGGTATTAATGATGATTCGACGTTCTTGATCGTTTTTACCTAGAAAAGGAAGCAAAATCCCTACACCGAAATCAAACCCTTCCAGAAAAAAGAACCCGACAAACAAGACAGTGATGAGTATAAACCAGAGGATGTTCAAGTCCATAATGACGCCCCCTTAACTTCACTTTTCAGATTCTCTTCCGCGATAGCCGCTTCCGGACCCTTCTTAATAAACTTAACCATGAGGTAAACGTCGGCTACCGCTAAAGCTGCATATATCAGCACGAAGCCGACAAAAGCGATTAGCATAGAAGTCACTGAAACGGAGGTTGATACACCGGCTTCTACCTTTTGTAATCCATAGACGATCCAAGGCTGACGTCCGACCTCTGCTAAAAACCACCCTGCAATATTTGCTATATAGGGGACTGGAATCGTCCATAGTAAAAGTTTCAAGAACCAATTCTTTTGTTCTAAGCCTTTGGAGTTATAAAAGTAAAGACCAAGCAAAGCCATTAGCACTAACCATATTCCTGCCGTCAGCATAATTCGAAAACTCCAGAACAAAGAAGTTACTGGTGGAATATAGTTACCTGGCCCATAATCCTGAACTGCAGTATTCTGGAGCTCATGAATCCCCTTAACTTCCCCCGTAAAACTATTAAATGAAAGGAAGCTTAACAGGCCGGGAATTTTGATTTCAAAGTTATTCTTCTGTCCTTGCTCATCGATGGAGGCAAATAACGATAAGCCAGCCGGATTTTCCGTCTCCCAGTGCGCCTCTGCAGCAGCCATCTTCATGGGTTGTGATCCAACAAGGTGCATTCCTTGCAAATGCCCTACTCCAGTAACTCCCACGATACTGATCAATCCAAAAATCACAGCCATATGAAATGAACGCTGAAAAATCTCCAGATGGTTCTTTTTCAATAAGTGGTAAGCACTAACTCCCATGACAAAGAACCCAGCAGTTACAAATCCGCTAAGTACTGTATGAGGAAACTGATAAATTACATGAGGATTTGCAATTAGAGCTAGAAAATCAATCATTTCCGCTCGACCATTACGCAAAATATATCCCACTGGTTCCTGCATAAACGAGTTCGCAACTAAAATCCAAAGTGCAGACAAATTTGAGGCGATCGCTACAATCCAAATAGTCATTAAATGAACTTTCTTGGACAGTTTATCCCATCCAAAAACCCACAGACCTAAAAAAGTTGACTCTAGAAAGAAAGCTACTAAGGCCTCTATAGCCAATGGCGCGCCAAAGATATCTCCAACAAATCGGGAATACTCAGACCAGTTCATTCCGAACTGAAACTCTTGAACTAAACCTGTTACGACACCCATAGCAAAGTTTATAAGGAATAATTTTCCCCAAAACTTAGTCATTTTCTTATATGTTTCATTTCCTGTTCGCACATACCAAGTCTCCATCATCGCTACGAGAACACCTAGTCCCAGGGTCAGTGGCACGAATAGAAAATGATAAGACGTGGTTACGGCAAATTGTAATCTGGACAAGATGAGTTCGGTCATCGTATACACCCCCAATTATTTAGTATAAAGCCTAAACGTCTCTTTTATTGTGTAAAGCATAATACCCGTTTTATTAATATTGATCATTCCCCTCTCTCTCGCGCGTTATTTGTACCTTTCTTGGTAAACAATATAAATATATGTATAGATCTCCTAAATATTATTTATTATTATACTAATTATCATTTAAGTAGTCAACTAAATTATTCCAAGTTTGAATAGTTAACTTTTTTGACCCTATTTAGTTTTTGCGCTAAAAGTTAATAACGTCCTCAATTTATGAACACAATAAAAAAAACTCTTCCTTTTCAGGAAGAGAACAGACAGCCCTAGTAAATTCATGTCATTAATCGCAAAAATCTGCCCAGTTAGCGGGGTATGTACAATAGAAAACTTTACAAAACCTAGGAGAAGAAAAGACCACTTGGCTTCCCTTTGGAATATAAACCACATCACCCGCTTTAGCGTGGAAGACTTGCCCCTCAACTTCCAGGACAAACTCTCCCTCTATGACGTAATCAACTTCATCATAGTTTAAAAACCAAGGTAACTTAGCATGATCAAAGGTCATAAAACCCGAGGCAAGATTTCCCACTCGTGAGTCGATCACATCGACTAGTCCCACCTTTTGCCCTGGAGGAGCTCCTAAAAAGGGCTGAATCACCACAGTCTTCCCTTTGACATGAGTCGCTTTAGGGTTCTCACAGGCGGGCTTGAGAACCTCGCCCAGAATCTTTTGCACCACTTTTTTTAGGTCAGCGTTTATGATGACAGGTTCCGTAATCCCCAATATTTCGTTGACTTTTTTGTGTGATATTGCTTGGTTCGAAGATAGTCTGACTGATTGATCGACAACACTGTGACTGACAATCTCTTGTCTCCCTTTGCTAATAGTGATCCCTAATTCTTTGGCGAGATCTTTTGCTGAGGGAGTTAGAACACTATCTTCTTCTAAGACAATATTTTTATCTAACTTGGCCAAATCTCGTAATACGGCCGCCGAAATAAATCGCCCCATAGATACACCTCCTTTTCGAAGCTCGAGGCTCGATTATTCAGGTTTTCGTTAATAGTAGAATGCTGCGGTGGATCAATGAGCGCCACAATAGCTTCATCATCTAAATCTAAGCGCATTTCTTTATGGTATTGGTCACTGACTCCGATTAACACGCTTTCCTAAGGTCAAAGGATGGTAATTGGACTTCCGAGCTGCACATCATTTATTATACTCCATAACTTTTGTTGTCACCCACCGGTAAAATATACTCGACGTCTTGGTGGGGGCGCGGGATGACGTGGACACTGAGGAGTGATCCAACTCGTTGGGCTGCTGAGGCTCCTGCATCGACGGCCGCTTTAACCGCTCCGACATCTCCTCGTACCATAACCGAGACCAGTCCACCGGAGAC
>Ga0209347_1001346_pt1 | contig 41359 bp, 38 predicted proteins | sample AutmiccommuBRH23_FD_187382 | JGI IMG/M metagenome (GOLD analysis project Ga0209347, IMG submission 187382) | Deep subsurface microbial communities from Mt. Terri, Switzerland - Autotrophic microbial communities BRH/23 (SPAdes) (version 2) | ecosystem: Environmental > Aquatic > Deep subsurface >... | reverse complement strand
TGGCTCGGCGAGACGATCGAGGAGGCGATCGAGGAGGCGATCGACGTCAGGCGCTGAGCCGGGCCTTGACCTCGGCGAGCGTCGGGTTCGTGGCGGCGCTGCCATCAGGGAAGAGCACCGTCGGGACCGTCCGGTTCCCACCGTTCACATGCTCCACGAAGTCGATGTGCTCCGGCTGCGCCTCGAGGTTGACCTCGGTGTAGGCGAGCCCTTCGCGCTCGAGCTGGCCCTTCAGCCGCACGCAGTAGCCACACCAGCTCGTCGTGAACATCGTGATGGTGCCCGGTTCGGGCTTGAGCGGCGTCGCGTTCGGCATGGTCTCTCCGTGAGGGGGCTGAGGTGGGGCGGCCAGGATGCAGCCGTCAGATCGTCAGGCTTCGGTGCGAGGATGGCTGAAGCCACCCGGCACAGGGAACTGCCGGGGGGCCGTTGAATATTCCCCTATCCGCCGCAGAGCCACCAGGAGCGACCGCTGTCCGCCGCACTTCACCCGGACGACATTCTCGAACGGCTCGACCCCGAGCAGCGTGAGGTCGCCTCGGCGCCTCCAGGGCCGCTCTGTGTCCTGGCCGGCGCGGGCACCGGCAAGACCCGCGCCATCACGCACCGGATTGCCTACGCCGTCCACTCCGGCGTGCAGCAACCGCAACGGATCCTCGCGGTGACCTTCACGGCCCGCGCCGCCGGGGAGATGAGGACCCGCCTGCGGGCGCTCGGGGTGCAGGGCGTGCAGGCTCGGACCTTTCACGCGGCCGCTCTCAGGCAGCTGCACTACTTCTGGCCCCAGGCCATCGGGGGAGCGGCACCTGAGGTGATGAGTGTGAAGGCGCCGGCGGTGGCAGAGGCTGCGAGCCGCCTCCGACTCCAGTTCGACCGGACGGCGATCCGCGACCTCGCGTCCGAGATCGAGTGGTCCAAGGTCAACCTCCTCACGCCCCAGTCCTACTCCGCCGCGGCGCGCGCGGCGCACCGGGAGCCGCCCGGTCTCGACCTCACCGCCATGGCTCGGCTGCTGGAGGCCTACGAGGACGTGAAGGCCGCCCGGGGCGTCATCGACTTCGAGGACGTGCTGCTCCTCACCGTCGGTGTGCTCGAGGACCGGGACGACATCGCACGGACGGTCCGGGGCCAGTACCGGCAGTTCGTCGTCGATGAGTACCAGGACGTCAACGCGCTCCAGCAGCGGCTCCTCGACCTCTGGCTCGGCGGGCGCGACGATGTGACCGTGGTCGGCGACCCGGCCCAGACGATCTACTCCTTCACGGGCGCGTCCCCCGAGCACCTGCTCCGCTTCCCGTCGCGGTTCCCCGGCGCCAGGACCGTTCGGCTCGTCCGGAACTACCGCTCGTCGCCCCAGATCATCCAGCTCGCCAACGCCGTCATCGCGTCCGGACCGGCCCGCGGTCGGACGGCCTCGATCGCCCTCACGGCCCAGGGGGAGCCGGGGCCGGCCCCGGTGCTCCTCGAGCACTCCGACGACCCCGCCGAGGCGGCCGCGGTGGCGGAGCGGATCGCCAAGCTGATCGGGGGTGGCCACGCTGCAGCCGAGATCGCCGTGCTCTTCCGGACGAACGGCCAGTCCCAGGCCATCGAGTCGGCCCTCGCCGGCTCCGGCGTGCCCTACCTCGTCAGGGGAGGCGAGCGGTTCTTCGCTCGGAGGGAGGTCCGCGACGCCATCCTCCTGCTGCGCGGCGCGGCGCGGAGCGACGACGGGAGCAAGCGCCTCGGCCACATCACCCGTGACGTGATCTCGGGCGCCGGCTGGGCCCCCGAGCCGCCGACGAGCGGTGGTGCGACCCGGGAACGGTGGGAGTCGCTGAACGCTCTCGCCGGGTTGGCCGACGACCTGGCTGCAACCGCCCCGGACGCCCGGCTCCCGGAGCTGGTCAGCGAGCTCGACCGGCGCGCGTCCGAGCAGCACGCGCCGGCGGTCCAAGGCGTCACCCTGGCCAGTCTCCATGCCGCCAAGGGACTCGAGTGGGACACCGTCTTCCTCGTCGGCGCTTCCGACGGACTGATTCCGATCTCCTTGGCCGAGGGAGCCGACGCCGTGGAGGAGGAGCGTCGCCTGCTCTATGTGGGCGTCACCCGAGCGCGGCGGCAGCTGTTCCTGTCCTGGGCGGCGGCGCGCAACCCCGGCGGGCGCCCGACCCGACGGGTGTCGCGCTTCCTCGGGCCGGCCGAGGGCATCCTCGGAAGCGGGGCCCGGGCCGTGCCGACCGCCCGCGCTCGGACGCGTGGGCCCAAGGTTGCCACCGTCGTGACCTGCCGCGGCTGCGGCGTCGTCCTCACGAGCGCCGCGCACCGCAAGACTGGGCGGTGCGATGACTGCCCACCGACCTACGACGAGGCCCTCTTCGAGCGGCTGCGCGCCTGGCGGCTCGGCGTCGCACGGGAGGCAGGTGTCCCGGCCTTCGTCGTCTTCACCGACGCGACCCTGACGGCGATCGCCGAGCGCGAACCGGCCGACGAGGCAGCGCTGTCGACCATCAGTGGGGTGGGCGCGCGCAAACTCGGACAATACGGGTCCGACATCCTCGTTCTCCTCGGTGGTGCGGACCCGGAAGAAGTACTCCAGAACCGCTCTGGCGCAGCCGAACTCGCGGAGCCGTAGAGCCCTCGGAAAAAAAGTTCCCGAATCCTCGTAAATTCGGTTGTGGCGCCGCTCGGCCCCTGCGTACCCTGAACGAAGTCAAGCCCACTGGCTGAGGTAGCCGGCTGGGACCCGCGAGTTGAGTGAGGAGGGTTGGCCCAATGAGGAACATCACGATGACGATGAACGCAGGATCCTGCGTCGTTTCGGCACGTCCGCGCCCGGCCAACGCGCTCCTCGCAGCCGCCGCTGTCCAGGCCCAGGGGACAGTTCTGTCCTTCTTCGTGCCGGCCGATGCGCTCCACCTCGACGACCGCAAGGTCACGGGACTCACCCCGGCCACCGATGTGGACCTCGCCGCCATCTACAAGACACCCGATGTCGCTCGCTCCCGCTCTGGGAGGCCACCGGTCTGAGTTAGACCACAGCCTCGCCTCCAGGCCGCGAACCCGACATCACCGGGTCCGCGGCCTTCGTGTTCCCCGAGAACAGATGCCGCTCAACGACAACCTCCACCAGAAGCACCCACCCGGTGCCAGACAGATACGGGACCCACCATGACTCCCCGGATGCAGAGCAGCAGGACCGAGACCCGCCCCTGCGGTGCGGGGCTCCAATCCCGAAAGGACACGAGACAGCAGGCCAGCCACACCACCGGCAGGCCCGAGACGGAGGTGACAGCGATGCAGCTGAGCGAACTGCTCGACCTCGGCACCGAGGCCCGGGAGGTCGGGGAGGCCATTCCCTGCCGGGACTACGACGCCGAGCTCTGGTTCGCGGAGCGGCCGGAGGACGTCGAGTTCGCCAAGACCCTGTGCGGCCTGTGCCCGGCCCGCCTCCAGTGCCTCGCAGGCGCGCTCGAGCGTCAGGAGCCCTGGGGCGTCTGGGGCGGGCAGCTCCTCGTCCAGGGAGCTGTCGTCGCCCGAAAGCGACCCAGGGGCCGCCCGCGCAAGCACCCGGTGGCCGCCTGACTCCCCGTCGCCGAGCGATGACCGACGACGCGGCGAACGTCTGCCGCACCCCGACCGACCACGAACCACCACCAACCCGACCAGGAGGTCGTCATGGAGAACTTGGAGCTCCTGGCCCGCGACCGGATCCGCGACCGTGTGCAGCGAGAGGACCGCAGCGGCACCCGCCGCAGCGCCCGGCTGATCACGCTGGAGATCCGCGCGAGCCGACGCCATCACCGAGGGTGAGGCGTGCGGCTGGCCAGCTCAGCGAGCGGTTGCGCCGCCACCGCCCGAGGGTGCAGCACAGCCGGACCAGCCAACGGAACACCGCGAGCGAGCCGCGGGTGACGCGAACGTCACCCGCGGCTCTGCCTTTCCCCCAAGGCCGGCGGCCGGCCGCGCGTGTGGGGACCCCCAGGGGGTAAGGGTGCCCTGACCAGTCGTGCCGGCCGCGCCCCCAGACGGGCCTCGACGGCGACACGCCTTTCCGCGGGCGTCCCACGGATGTCAGCGCAGAGGCGGATACTCGAAATGAGGGGGAGAGAGAGACAGGGAGGTCTCGAGATGACACTGAAGATCCATGAACCCATCGGCGACACCGGGGAGCTGACGCCCCTGTTGACCTGCTCGTCGTGTGGCACCACCCCCGCGCCACCGGACCAGGCACGGGCCCGGCTCACGTGGACCCGCAGCGTCGAGCGGGGCCGCACCCTGTGGGCCTGCGAGCGTTGCAGTCGGGACAACATCCGGTCGATCGAGAGCAAGCTCGACCCGGACTGGTGGTGACCCGGACCGCCACGGCGACGCTCGCCCAAGCGGCCACAGGCTGAGGTCAGCCCGCACCCACTGCGCGGGCACCGCTGACCGAGCCCAGCGGCATACGGCTCACTCGTCGGGGGACGGCTCGGAGAGCGGCGGCAGGTCGGCCCCCGGAAGGAACGCGTCGACCGCCTCACGGCCGCGCACCGTCCCGCCGAGCTGGCTCAACACCCCGATCCCGCCACCCCAGACCCGGTGGATGAGCAGGTAGTCCGGCGGCAGGTTGAGCTTGTAGGCGAGCACGTAGTTGGGCTGCCGTGGGTCGTTGATGTGGGCGAAGACGCCGCGCAGCCAGCTGCGCGTGAAGGTGAACTCGTCGGCCCGCAACGGTGCGATGAAGGGCTCGAGGTACTCGAGGAGGCGCTCCGCGTCGACGTCGATGTCCGGTTTGACGAAGCCCGACTCCCGGAGCCCGCTGAGCACGGCCGCGGCGCCCCCCTGTAGGCCCGCCGTGAGCAGCCGGCCCATCTCTGGTGGCATGCCCTCGGGGAGGCGGTTGACCGCCCCGAAGTCGACCACTCCGAGCCGGCCGTCGGGAGTGATGCGGAAGTTGCCGGGATGGGGGTCGGCGTGCAGGAGCCCGGCCTCCGCAGGACCGGCCAGGAGAAACTCCATGTAGAGCTGCGCCGCCTCGTCCCGCTCGCGTTGCGAGCCCTCCCGGATGATCTCGCTCAGGGGTCGGCCCTCGACCCACTCTGAGACGATGACGTGCTGGGTCCCACGGACGAGGCGCGGGATCCGGAAGTCGGGATCGTCTGTGAAGGCATCGGCGAAAGCCGCCTGGTTCTCCGCCTCGAGCCGGTAGTCCAGCTCCTCGGCCATCCGCTCGCGCAGCTCGTCCAGGATCGGCCCGAGCTCGATCCCCGGAACCCAGCCGGCTGCCACCTTGACCACCCGGGAGAGCTGCCGGAGGTCGCTCATGAGGGCAGCCCCGGCGCCGGGGTACTGGATCTTGACGGCCACCTCGCGGCCGTCCTCCCACACCGCGCGGTGGACCTGGCCGATGGAGGCGGACGCGGCAGGGTGGTCGTCGAAGGACCGGAAGTGGCGCCGCCACTGGGTCCCGAGGTCGGCCCGGAGCACGCCGTGGACGGTGCTCGTCGGCATGGGTGGGGCGCTGTCCTGCAGCTTGGTCAACATGGCCCGGTAGGGGCCGGCCATCTCCTCGGGGAAGGCCGCCTCGAAGATCGACAGCGCCTGGCCGAACTTCATCGCCCCGCCCTTGAGCTCGCCGAGCACCTGGAAGAGCTGCTCGGCCGTGCGCGCCTGCAGCTCGGCCGCGACGATCTCGGCCGGCCTGCCGCCGAGGCGCTTGCCGAGCCCGAGAGCGGTGCGGCCGGCGAAGCTGAGGGGAACGGTGGCGAGCTTGGCGGAGCGCACGACAGCCCTGCGCGGCAGCTCGGACACTCGGCTCACCCCCAGATCGGTCACCCTGACTCTAAACGGCTTCCGGCTCAGGCCCGTCACGGCACCACCGAACTGGTCGCCAGACGCCCTCCGGCGATCGGGTCAGGCGGCACCCCGGCCGGGTGACCGGTGTCGGCGCGGACACCGAGGGTGGATCGTCCAGCGTCGGTGGTCCATCCGCGGCCACGGCAGGCTGACCTCGACCGCCACTCCCGACGGGATGTCGCCGCCACCGAGCAGACGTGTCGTGAAGAGGGCGACGCACCCCGCCAGGAGATGGGCGAGGGCCGGGTCGGTGGCGGCACTCGCGTCGTGCGGCACGACGTCGCCCGGCGCCCCACAGAGCTGGGCGAGCACGGCCGGCCAGGCGCCATCGCGGTCCGTGCGATGGAGGTCGAGGCACCAGAGGCAGGGGCCGGTGAGGCTCGGGTCGACAAGGGGCCCGACGGTGGCCCGCGTGTCCTCGGCGACCACGGGCAGGTGCGGCACACCCCGTCGCAGCCACCCGTCACCCGAACGGGGGTCGAGCGCCATGGGGCCGATGATGACCGCGAGCGCTGGGCGGGCCACGGGTGTGGCGTCCGGGCTGGTGGCCGGGGTGGCCGCCAGGGGTCGCGCCTGCTCGACGACCGCGTCGCTGCCGCCCCGCCGCAGCAGGGCGCAGACGTCGTCGACGAGGGGCCCGGGTCCGTCGAGGACCACGGTCGGCGTCGTGAGGGCAGGCCGGCTGGTGCGGCCTCCCGAGGGTCGCCACTCGAGCACACCGAGGCGGTCGACCAGGTCCAGCAGCGCACGCCACCGCCCGACCGGGATGCCGGCCTCGCCCGCGAGACGGTAGGACGAGCTGAGCGACACCGAGCCGTCGAGACGGGAGAGGGCCCGGAGCTCGACCTCGCTCACCCCCCGCACGATGGACCCGCCCGGCCTCACTCCGAACTGCACCTCGCCGGGAGCGCGCAGCACCGGGCGCCGCCCGGGTGGGATGCAGGGGTTCTCGTCCGTTCTCTTCCTGCGCGCCGACGCCGACCCTGCCGTCGGCCGCGTGCGGCCCGCCGGGAGGGCGCGGAGCTCGACAGCAGCCCGTCGTGGCGCATCGGCCTTCCCTGACCCCATGGTCCCTCCGTGCCCCTCATCGGCGCAGGCGCCGGGTCGCGAGGCCCGGCCGACACCGGAAGGTGTCGTGGTCCGAGCGTCGCAAACGCAGGCCGGTCCGCGCGGGTGTCATCCACAGGGGCCGGGCGCCCACGGGTCGGCTGGACGGACATGGCGAGGGGCGGGACCGTGACGGTCCCGCCCCTCACCGGCGCGTCGACGAGGACGCGGAACAGGCCTGGTCAGGCCTTGCCCAGGATGCGGTTGAGGTTCGTGCCGCAGACGGGGCACTGGCCCTTGGCCATGCGTCGCCCGTTCTCGGACACGACGACCTTGCCCTCGGCCTCGCGCTTCTCCTTGCACTTCACGCAGTAGAACTCGCCCTTGTAGGTCTCGTCAGCCATCGGTGTCTCCTTGGTACTGGCACCCCTCTGACGGGCGCCTCGGCTTCGTCAACCCTAGAGCACGCTGAGCACGAACTCACGCTCATCCCCGCATGGCGCGTCCAGCGGAGGTCCCGCTCGGGGCCGAGGAGCCCCGTGCTCGTCGCCCCGAGCGCCTCCTACGGGGCTGGTGCCCGACCCCGCGCTCGGCGGCGGCGCGTCTGGGACGTCGTCCAGCACGGGAACGACGACCCGGCCTACGCTTCGTTCATGACGACGTCCGCGAGAGAGGTGCGGCAGACCGTGGTCGACGGCGTCACCGTGGAGGTCCGGCGCAGCTCGCGGCGCCGTCGCACCGTCTCGGCCTATCGCCAGGAGGGCCGCCTCGTGGTCCTCGTCCCGGCCCGGCTGACCCGGGCGGAGGAGGGTGAGTGGGTCCGGACCATGCTGGCCCGGGTCACCGCGTCGGAGCAGCGGCAGCGCCGTTCGGACACGGAGCTGCTCACTCGCGCCGCCCACCTGTCGCGGACCCACCTCGGCGGCCGGGCGCGCCCGTCGAGCGTCCGTTGGGTGAGCAACCAGGAGTCCCGGTGGGGCTCCTGCACGCCCGCGGAGGGCTCGATCCGGATCTCCGACAAGGTGCGGGTCATGCCCGGCTGGGTGCTGGACTACGTCCTGCTGCACGAGCTCGCGCACCTCATCGAGCCGGGGCACGGGCCCGCCTTCTGGTCGCTGCTCAGCGGGTACCCGCGCCTCGAACGCGCCCGGGGCTACCTGCAGGGTGTCTCCGCGACGGCCGGTCTGGCGCTGACCGACGACTGACGTCAGCGACCCAGCGCGCGCTGGGCCGCAGTCACGAGCGGGCGCAGCTCGGCGCGGGTGTCGGCCGGGAGCCGGTCCGCCGGCCACCAGCGCACGTCGAGGGACTCGGTGCTGACGGCGTGGACGGCGTCAGTCGGAGCCACTGCGGCGTAGCGCACGTCGAGGTGCTCCTGGCACCGGCCGAAGGCGTTGCCGAGCGGGTGCCGGTCGAGCATGACGATGTCGGGCAGGACGGTGAGCCCGTCGATCCCGGACTCCTCGCGGGCCTCCCGGGCGGCGCCGAGCACCAGCGACGGGTCGCCCGCCTCGAAGTGGCCCCCGAACTGGAACCACCTGCGGGCCTTCTGGTGCAGGGTGAGCAGCACGCGCTCGCCGGCGGGGTCGAGGACGATGACGCTCCCGGTGAGGTGGGCGGGGGGCCCGTTCCGCGAGAGGGCGTCGCGGTGCCGCTCGAGGTGAGCCAGGTAGTCGACGCGCAGGCCCTCCTGCTCGGCATCGGGTGCGGGCCACCGGCTCAGGGCTGCGAGCGCGTCCTGACGAAGCAGCCCGTATGCCGCTGGGCTGGCTGCCGGGTCAGCCTCCGCTGCGTCGAGCGGGGCCCCGGACGCCGTCACGTGCCCGACCGGGGCGGTCCGTCGCCGGAGTCGCGGTCGGAGTCGCGGTCGGGGTCGTCGTCGGGCTCGCCGTCGGCCGGGCCGCCGGCTCCGCCGGCGGCGGCCTCGTCGAGGATGTCGCGCAGCACCGAGTCGAGGTCCGCACTGAGGTCGGCCGCTCCCAGAGCCCCCTCGGGCAGGTCTGCGGCCGAGTCGTCGGCGGGGGTGCGCCCCGCCGCTCGCTCGACGTAGCCGATGATGTCGTCGAGGTCCTCCGACGTCGGGGCGAGGTCGGGATGGGACCAGCGGCCGTCGCGCAGGTCCTGGCCGCCGGCGTTCTCCAGGGCGGCCCAGAGGTTCGCCGCGTCGCGCAGCCGCCGGGCGCGCAGCTCGAGGCCGACGAGGCCGGCGAAGGTCTTCTGGGCGGCTCCGCCGACACGCCGGCGCCGAACGGTCTCGGCCAGGGCGGCGGCCTGGGGCAGGTGCGCCGCGGTCGCCCGGTCGGTCACGTGGTCGACCCATCCCTCGGCGAGCGCGAGGAGCGTCTCGAGCCGGTCGAGGGCCCGGCGCTGGGCGGGCGTCGGCTGGGGACGGAAGAGGTTGCCCTGGAGCGCGCTGCGGATGGCCTCCGGGTCGGTCGGGTCGATCGTCGCGAGGGCGGACTCGATGGCGTCGGTGTCGATGGTGATGTTGCGGGCGTAGTCCGCGACGGCCGACATGAGCTGTGGGCCGAGCCAGGGCACGGCGGCGAAGAGGCGGACCCGGGCCGCCTCGCGCACCGCGAGGTAGAGACGCACCTGCGGCAGGTCGATGCCGAGGGAGCTCGCCAGGTCGTCGACGTTGCCGGGCAGGAGGGCGATGAGGCCGGGCTCCGTCAGGGGGAGGCCGACCTCGGTCGCCCCGACGACCTCGGTCGCGAGGGTGCCGACGGCCTGCCCGAGCTGGGCGGCGAACATCTGCCGGCTGAGGGTGGACAGCATCGGCGCCCACTGTTCCAGCATGGCTGCGGGGTCGAAGCCGGAGCCGAGCAGGCCCTGCAGCTCGGGCGGCAGCGCGTCACCGAAGGCCTCCGGGCCGAGCTCGCCGAGCTGCCTGCGCATCGCCGTCGCAGTGGCGTTGGTGACCCCCTCGGACACCGGCCCCACGAGGTCGAACCAGCGAGGCATCGTCGTCTGGACCCACTCCGCACGAGTGAGGCCCGTCGCATGCCACACCGGCAGGCTGAGAGGGGTCACCTCGTCGAGCCAGAGCACCGCCACGCCCACCGCGTCCTGCACCTCACGGGTCGACCTCGGGTCGGGCACGTCGTTGCCCTCAGCGGCCATGACGTGCTTGCGGGCGACGTCGGTGGCGAGGTCCCGGGCCCCGGTCGGGGACTGTTGGGCCGACATGAACGTCCCGAGCTGGGCGCGCATCGCCGCTTGGGTGGCCGGGTCCGTCGGATCGACCCCCATGCTGCGCATCGCCGCGGCGAGCTCGGGGTTCTGGGCGGCCTGGCCGAGCACCTGCTCGAGCATGGAGCCGAGATCGCCCAGACCGGGACCGGGCCCGGGCCCGGCGCCCTGGCCGCGCGTGTCGTCACCCTCGCGGCTGCTCTGGTCGTCGGGCTCGTCGGGCTGACGGTCGGACATGGTGCTCCTCGGATTGCTGTCCTCACGCGGCGGTCGGCCGCTCCTCACCAAGACAACCATGAAAGCCGGGCGATCGTTCCCCTCCGATCCACCCCACCCGAGGCGGCCTTGGTCGCTGTCGTCGATCACCCGGTCGAGCCGCATACGATGTCCGGCGTGACGGTCACCCTTGCCGAGATCCGAGAGACGCCGCTGTCCGTCGACGAGGTCCTCTCGAGCGTCGCGGATCCGCGCGCCGGCGGCACCTGCCTCTTCGTCGGCACGGTGCGCAACCACGACACGAAGGCCGCCGCGCCGGCCGCCGGCGAGCCGCAGGGACCCGCGGACGTGACGCACCTGGACTACAGCGCGCACCCGCAGGCGGCCGAGGTCGCCCGGGCGCTGGCAGAGCGACTGGCTGCCGAGGGCCGGGTCGTCCGGATCGGCCTCGTGCACCGGGTGGGCCGGCTCGACATCGGTGACCTGGCCGTGGTCGTCGGCGTGAGCGCAGAGCACCGGGGTGAGGCCTTCGAGGTGTGCCGCCGGCTCATCGACGAGCTCAAGGCGACGGTGCCGATCTGGAAGCACCAAGGTTTCTCGGACGGGTCCGACGAATGGGTCGGGCTCCCGTGAGGACGATCCGGCGCGTCCCGGCGAGCGAGGCCGCGCTGCCCGCCTTCCCGGCGCCCGTCCGTCAGCCGGCCCCGCTCAGCCGAGGCAACATCCTCTTCCTCGTCGTCTTCTTCCTCGCGCTGGCCGTCCTGGTCGTCGGCAACCTCGTCCACGTCCCGGTGGCGATCATGAGCCCCGGCCCGACGATGAACACCCTCGGTGACGTGCCCGGGAAGTCGGACGGCTCGGCCCTCATCTCCGTGGAGGGGCTGCCCGCCTACGACGCCGAGGGGGAGCTCAGCTTCACGACGGTGTCCGTCCTGGGCGGTCCCGGGTTCCCCGTCGACGCCTTCGACGTCCTGTGGGCCTGGATGGACCCGTCCCAGGACGTCCTGCCGGTCGAGCAGGTCTTCGACCCCGATGCGAGTGAGGAGCGGATCGCCGAGGAGAACGCGGTCCAGATGGCAGGTTCGCAGGAAGAGGCGACCGCCGTGGCCCTGCGCGCCCTCGGCAAGACGGTGACGACCCACATCAAGATCGCCGAGATCCTCGACGAGTCGCTCGCCAAGGACGTCTTGCGGATGGGGGACCGGATCGTGCGCGTGGGCGACGTGCCCATCACCACCGCCGACAGCGTCCGGTCCGCCCTGCAGGTGGTTCGCCCGGGGGAGAAGATCGAGGTCGAGGTGTCCCGTGCCGGGTCCTCGAAGGTCGTCGACGTCCCCACGATGTCGGGCTCCGAGGGCAGGACGGCCCTCGGCGTGCTCCTGCAGCTCGACCACGACTTCCCGGCGAAGGTCACGATCAACGCCGGCGAGGTCGGTGGTCCCTCGGCCGGGCTGATGTTCGCGCTGGGCATCTACGACAAGCTGACCCCCGGCTCCCTCACCGACGGGCGGGACGTGGCCGGGACCGGGACCATCGACGACGCGGGCGACGTCGGCCCCATCGGCGGGATCAAACAGAAGATGGCCGGTGCCCGGGCCGGTGGCTCCGAGTACTTCCTCGCCCCGGTCGAGAACTGCCCCGAGGTCACCGGCAACATCCCATCGGGACTCGAGGTGTTCGCCGTCGACACCTTCGACGACGCCCGCCAAGCGGTCGAGGGCATCGCCTCCGGCCGGACCTCGGGCCTCCGGCGCTGCTGAAGCAGGCCTCCCGCCGACCGGGCCAGCCGGTCCCGCTAGTCCTCGAACGTCGACCGCAGCGCCGCCACGAGTCCGGGCGCGATGTCCTTGCCCGTCGCCACCGCGTCGTCCGAGTCGTGGTCGCGCTGGCGGAGCAGGCAGATCGAGGACCCGTCCCTCAGCACCGCCACGAGCAGCCGGACGTCCTTGCGGTCGGGGTGGGCCGCCAGGGCCTCGACCGCCGACTCGGACCGCTGGGGCAGGTCGCGCTCGGCGTCCGGCGGCACGACGATCCGTTCGATCGCGAACGCGCACCCGTCGACCTCGTCGGGCCAGGCGATCCGGCCGAGCAGCGTCTCCAGCGACGAGGTTGCCGGCAGCCCCTCCTGCTCGACCGCCGTCAGGGCGCCCGCGGCCAGGTCCCTCGGGCCCATCTGCGGGCGCAGGTGCGGCTCGCGGTCCAGCAGGGCGGCCGTGCGCACCAGGGCGAAGAGGCGGGCCGGCTGGTCCCAGCCGGCGGCGGCCACATGGCGCTCGGTGTCCAGGGCCGCCACGATGAGGGGGTCGGCGGTGACGGAGGTGACCGGCTGCTCTTCCACCTACCCATCCAACCACCCGAGGCGGCGGCCCCGCGGAGCGAGCCCAGCGGCATACGGCATCGAGGGCGCTTGGGCGCACGGGGGGCGGAGGGCGTCGGGCGTTCGGGTTATCGTTGCCGCAAACGGTACTTCGCGACGGCGAGTCCCGGCCGGTCCCAGCATCTCGAGGCGACGCAACGTGAGCGACAGCGACTTCGGCCCCACCCAGGGCCCCTTCGGCGACGGCGGCGAGCAGGGACCTGCTCGCCGAGTGGCGCCCCTTCCCCCCAACCGCAGCCCCCTCATCACGGCCCTGGTCATCGCCGGCGCGCTGCTGCTCGTGGTGGCGACGCTGGCCACCTTCTGGACCGAGGTGCTCTGGTACCAGTCCGTCGACTTCTCCTCGGTCTTCGCCACGCAGCTCGTCACCAAGATCGTCCTCGGTCTCGTCGGCGGCCTGTTCACGGCCGCGGTGGTGTGGTCGAGCATCCACGTCGCCTTCCGGAACCGGCCGATCTACGCGCCCTCGCCGGAGACCCAGGCGATGGAGCACTACCGCCAGCTGGTGGAGCCGATGCGACGGACCGCCACGGTCGCCGCCCCCCTCGCCATCGGCCTCTTCGCGGGACTCTCGGCGGCCACCCAGTGGGACACCTTCCTGCTGTGGCGCAACGGGACCCCGTTCGGCACGACGGACCCGGAGTTCGGCCTCGACATCGGCTTCTACGTCTTCGACCTGCCGTGGATCAACTTCATCGTGTCGTTCCTGACGATGGTCCTCGTCCTCGGTTTCATCGCCGCCGCCTTCACCCACTACCTCTACGGCGGCGTCGTCGCGGCGCAGCGGATGCGGTCGACCCAGGCAGCGCGGGTGCACCTGTCCATCATCGCCGCCACGCTCGTGCTCGTCCGGGCCGTGGCGTTCTGGATCGACCGGTACAACCTCGCCAACGCCCAGTCGACCCGCATGACCGGGATCCAGTACACCGAGGCGCACGCCGTCATCCCCACGAAGGCCATCCTCGCCATCGCGGCGCTGATGTGCGCCGGCATGTTCGTCAGCACCATCTGGACCCGCTCCTGGCGCCTGCCCCTCGTCGGGGTCGCGGTCCTCGCCGTCGTCGTCGTGGCCGTAGGCGGGATCTACCCCGCGCTGGTCCAGTCGCTGAAGGTCCGCCCCTCCGAGAAGTCCCTCGAGCTGCCCTACATCCAGCGCAACATCGACGCGACGCGCAAGGCCTACGGTTTCGACGGCGTCAAGGTCGAGAAGTACGACACCACCACGACGGCCAGCCCGGGACAGCTGCGCAACGACGCAGACACCATCCCGGGCATCCGCCTCATCGACCCCAACGTCGTCAGCCCGACGTTCAAGCAGCTCGAGGCGTCGAAGGGCTACTACCAGTTCGCGGACGTGCTCGACGTCGACCGCTACGACCTCAACGGCGAGCTGACCGACACCGTGATCGCCGTCCGAGAGCTCGACCTGACCGGCGTGCCCGACGGCCAACGGAACTGGCTCAACGACCACACCGTGTACACGCACGGCTACGGCGTCGTCGCCGCGAAGGGCAACACCCGTGAGGACGACGGTCGCCCGAGCTTCTTCGAGTCACAGATCGGCACCACCGGCGTCCTCGGCGAGTACGAGCCGCGGATCTACTTCGGCGAGTCCTCACCCGAGTACTCCATCGTCGGCGCCGGCAAGAAGGAGTTCGACTACCTGTCCGAGGGCAACCAGCAGGTGACGAACAGCTACGCCGGAGCCGGTGGTGTCGATCTCGACGCGATGCGGCGCCTCGCCTACGCCTTCAAGTACCGCGAGATCAACTTCCTGCTCTCCGACGCCGTGACCAACGACTCGCGACTGATCGACCACCGCACCCCGCGCGAGCGCATCGAGCGGGTGGCCCCGTGGCTCACGCTCGACGGCAACGCCTACCCCGTGGTCGTCGACGGCCGTGTCATGTGGGTGATCGACGGCTACACGACGACCGACATGTACCCCTACTCCGAGATGGCCACGCTCGACGCGGCCACCTCGGACGCAGTGACCCGCACCCGCGACTCCGTGCAGGCCATCCGCGCCGGCCAGGTCAACTACGTGCGCAACTCGGTCAAGGCGACGGTCGACGCCTACGACGGCACGGTGACTCTCTACCAGTGGGATGACCAGGACCCCATCCTCGCGGCCTGGATGAAGATCTTCCCCGACGCCGTGACGCCCCTGTCGGAGGTCAAGGGGTCCCTCATGGAGCACCTTCGCTACCCCGAGGACCTCTTCAAGATCCAGCGTCAGCTCCTGACGAAGTACCACGAGACCGACCCTGCGTCGTTCTACGGAGGCCAGACGTTCTGGCGCGTCCCGCTCGACCCGACGCGCGGAGCCAACGCCGAGCAGTCCCTGCTCCAACCGCCGTACTACCTGTCCCTCGCCATGCCGGGTCAGCCGAAGCCGTCGTTCTCGCTGACCTCGACGTTCATGCCGGTCGGTGACCGCAACCTGCTCACCGGCTTCCTCGCGGCAGACGGCGACGCCGGCTCCGAGGACGGGAAGAGGGCAGCCGGCTACGGCGCGCTACGCCTGCTCGAGCCCTCGAACACGACGGTGAAGGGCCCGGGGCAGGTCTACAACGACATGCGGTCCTCCCAGGTGTCGTCCACCGACTCCGGCTTCGGCACGCTCGCGCAGTTCATCTCGACGACGGCGCTGCAGGGCGCGGAGGTCACCTTCGGCAACCAGCTCACCCTGCCCGTCGGCGGCGGAGTGCTCTACGTGCAGCCGATCTACGTCCAGGCCTCCGGGGCCGGTGCCTACCCGCGGCTCTCCGCGGTGGCGGTGTCCTTCGGGGAGAAGATCGCCTGGGCCGGCTCCTTGGACGACGCCCTCAACGACCTCTTCGGTGGTTCCTCCGGTGCGGCGGCCGGTGACCAGGGGACGGACACCCCGGTGACCCCGCCCGGGACGCCGACCGGCACGCCGACCGGATCCGCGTCGGGCACGCCGTCCGCCAGCCCCACGGCGTCGTCTCCGGCGCCGACGGGCACCCCGGACGCGAACGCCCTCCGGAAGGCGCTGGCCGACGCCGATGCGGCCTTCCGAGCGGGTGAGGAGGCGCTGCGCAACGGCGACTTCGCCGCCTACGGGCAAGCACAGGAGCGTCTGAAGGAGGCCTTGGCCCGGGCGGCGGCAGCCGCTCCAGCCACGCCCTGAGTCACCACCATCGGGCACCGCGCACCCCCTCCGCGGCGTGTGCGGTGCCCGATTTGGTCCCCTGAGGGGATTCGCGTAAGGTTGGTTTCACCGACGCGGGGTGGAGCAGCTCGGTAGCTCGCCGGGCTCATAACCCGGAGGTCGCAGGTTCAAATCCTGCCCCCGCTACCACACAACTCAGGCCCGGAGATCTCGATCTCCGGGCCTGAAGCGTTCCCGGCAGGTGTTCGCGCGTGTTCCCCGCACGTGGCCCCGGCCGGCTCAGGTGTGGATCGCGGTCGTGGGCAGGTCGAACCACCGCAGGTGGTCGAAGTCCACGCTGACGCTCGCCGCGTCGTCGCACGGTGGCGTCGCCGCCTCGAGGATCCGGACGGCCTCGGCGAGATAGCCGGCCAGGGCGGACTCGGGGGCCCGGTCCGGGTGTCGCGGGTAGGTCATCCGGCCCCTCTCGAACCGGACCTGACCGAGCCGCAGCGGCGGCTCCACGGGGCCGCGCCGGTGCGTCCAACGCCCGGTGACCGGGTCGAAGTCGTAGTCGCCCAGGAGGCGCCACCCATCGCGCGCCACCAGGCGCACCGCCTCCACGATGTAGTCGAAGACCGTGGCGGAGATGAAGTAGTTGAAGTTGACTCGCACCCATCCGGGCTTGATCCCCTCGCAGCCCCCGGTGATCTGCCGCTCGAGCTCGTGCGATCGCTCCGGGTCGATACCCAGCAGGTGGTGGCCGTAGGGACCGGCACACGAGCAGCCTCCCCGCGCCTGGATCCCGAAGAGGTCGTTGAGCAGCGCGACGACGAAGTTGTGGTGCAGGTAGTGGCGCGTCGTCCCGCTCCGACGGTGCACGACGAAGGAGAGGATCGAGAGGCGGTCGGCGTCGACGTTGCCGAGGATCTCGATCGTGGGCTCGCCGGCCCAGGCGTCGACGGCCCGGCGCAGGAAGTCCTGCTCGCGGGCGTGGATCACCGCGGTTCCGACGGCATCCTTCAGCTGGAAGACGAGCCCGGCCCGGATCGCCTCGATGATCGCCGGGGTGCCGCCTTCCTCGCGGTGCGCCGGGTCGGTCAGGTAGTCGTGGGAGTCGGGGTTGACGTACGTGACGGTGCCTCCGCCGACGACGTCGGGCACGCGGTTCGTCAGCAGCTCCTTGCGCACGACGAGCACCCCTGGCGTGCTCGGTCCGCCGATGAACTTGTGTGGGCTGAGGAAGATCGCGTCCTTGCGTGCCGGCATCCTGCGCCCGGGACGCCCGTACATGGCGATGTCGACGTAGGGGGCGGCGGCGGCGAAGTCCCAGAACGCGAGGGCGCCGTGCTCGTGCAGGATGGTGGAGATGGCGTCGGTGTCGGTGAGGATGCCGGTGACGTTGCTCGCGGCCGAGAACGAGCCGATCTTCAGGGGCCGGTCGGCGTAGGTCTGGAGCAGCTGTCGCAGGGCGGCCAGGCTCACGTGTCCGTGCTCATCCTGGGGGACGACGACGACGTCTGCGACGCACTCTCGCCAGGGCAGCTCGTTCGAGTGGTGCTCGTAGGGCCCGATGAACACGACGGGTCGCTCGGCTGGAGGCACGAGGGCGCTCGCCTGCCAGCGGTCCTCGAAAGCGGACGGCACCCGGAGCCCGAGGATGCCGATGAGCTTGTCGATGGCGCCGGTGCAGCCGGACCCGGCGAAGATGACCACCGTGTCCTCGTCACCCCCGACTGCCGCGCGGATCGTGCGGCGCGCGTCCTCGCGCAACCGGGTCGTCTGGAGTCCGGTGCCCGAGGACTCGGTGTGGGTGTTGGCGTAGCGGGGGAGGACCTCGTCGCGGATGAAGTCCTCGATGAAGCTGAGGGCGCGGCCGGAGGCGGTGTAGTCGGCGTAGGTCACGCGGCGCGGACCGTACGGCCCGGGGAGGACCTGGTCCTCGCCGATCACCGACTCGCGGATCGTGGTGAGCAGGTCGGGGCCGCGGGCGTCGTTGCTCATGACTCCAGCATATGCCAGCGTTATCGTTGAGCAGTTATCGATAACCCAAGGTTACGTGATGGGGCCCTCTCTCCGGGCTCGCGGCCCGCCGGGGGACGGGTCACGTAGGGTCGTGCCGTGACGTCGATCGCCTACTCCCTCGCCGAGCGGACCCTGCCCAACGGCCTTCGGGTCATCGTCTCCGAGGACCACGCCGTCCCGAGCGTCGCGGTCAACCTGTGGGTGGGGGTCGGCTCGCGCCACGAGGTGCCTGGCCGGACCGGGTTCGCGCACCTCTTCGAGCACCTGATGTTCCAGGGCAGTCGCAGCGTGGCTTCCGGTGAGCACTTCAGCGCCCTGATGAACGAGGGAGGACGGCTCAACGCCACCACCTGGTTCGACCGGACGAACTACTTCGAGACGATCCCCGTCGGGGCCCTCGACCTGGCCCTGTGGCTCGAGGCCGACCGGCACGGATACCTCCTCGACGCGGTCACCCAGGAGAACCTCGACAACCAGCGCGACGTCGTCAAGGAGGAGAAGCGCCAACGGTACGACAACGTCCCGTACGGCCAGGCCCTCATCGACATCTACGCCACCGCCTTCCCCGACGACCACCCCTACCACCACCCGACGATCGGGTCGATGGAGGACCTCGACGCGGCGACCCTCGAGGACGTCCACGCCTTCTACCGTTCGCACTACGGGCCCAACAACACCGTGCTCACCCTCGTCGGCGACATCACGGCCGAGCAGGGGTTCGACGCGGCCGAGCGCTACTTCGGGGGGCTGGAGCCGATCGAGCTGCAGCACCGTGAGCGACTGCCCCAGCTCCCGCCGATCGCCGAGCCGGTGCGGCTCGACCGCCCCGGTGCCGTGCCGAACGACCGGATCTACATCTCCTTCCGGCTGCCGGTCGACACCACGCCCGAGTACCACGCCTGCTCGATCGCCGTCGACGTCATGAGCGGCCTGTCCAGCTCACGGCTCATGCGGCGTCTCGTGCGCACCGACGAGACGGCGACGTCGGTGTCCGGGTGGACGATGGGGCTCGTCGACGGCGTCGGTCTGGGGACGATCACCGTCGACATCGCCGCCGGCGCCGACCCGGAGGCGGTGGAGGCGGCCGTGTGCGAGGAGCTGCGCCGGTTCATCGGCGAGGGACCGGACGAGGGTGAGCTCGAGTCGGTGGTCGCCGACACCGAGCGGTCCTGGCTGAGCGCGCTGGCGAGCATCGAGGAGCGGGCCGACCACATCAGCCACCATGCCCTCCTCAGCGGGGACCCCTCCTACGTCAACACCTTCGTCGACCAGGTCAAGGCCGTCACGGCTGAGCAGGTGCGACAGGCGACCGCCGACTGGCTCGACCCGGGGTCGCGCGCGGTGGTCCGCTACCTGGCCGAGGACGAGGCGGAGGTGGCCGCATGACCGCCGTCCCGCGGCCCACGGTGGCGCCACCGCCCCAGTGGTCCTTCCCCGAGGCGGCGACCCACGACCTGCCCAACGGCATCCGCCTGGTGACCTACGACGTCCCCGGCCAGTACGTCATCTCCGTGCGCCTCGGCCTCCCCGTCCCCATCAGTGCGGAGCCGCGGGAGCTCGAGGGCGTCGGCACGATCATGGCTCGGACCATGGACGAGGGCACGGTCCACCACTCGGCCGAGGAGCTGGCGCGCCTCCTCGAGCGCAAGGGGATCAGCTACGGCGCCGCCATCAGCGAGGCGGGCCTCACCCTGGACCTCGACGTCGTCAAGGGCAACTTGGGGCCGGCGCTGGACCTCCTGCGGCAGATCCTGACGGAGCCGGTCTTCCCCGACAGCGAGGTGGCCCGCCAGGTGCGCGCCCGCCTCGCCGAGATCGACCAGGAGCGGTCGGTCCCCGGCCACCGCGCCGCGCTGGAGTTCGTCGCCACCTTCTTCGCCGAGGACGAGCGCGGGTCGCGGCCGACCGGCGGGTCCCGCGAGACGGTCTCGCGGATCACGCGGGACGCCGTCGTGGCGTTCCACGAGGAGCACGTCGTCGCTGCCGGGACCACGGTCGCGCTGGCCGGTGACCTCGCGGGGCTCGACGTCCACGCGCTCGTCGGGGACGCCCTCGGCGGCTGGCGTCGAGGCCCCGACCGTGCATCGTCGCTCAGCCGCGCGGCGGCACTGGCCGCGGACCGGGACCGGATCGTCATCGTCAACCGCTCCGAGTCGGTGCAGACCGAGATCGTGCTCGGTGCGCCGGGTCCTGACCGTTCCGTGGAGGGCGGCTGGGCGCCGTATCCCGTCATCGGGTTCATCCTCGGTGGCTCGCCCAACGCGCGCGTCGACGCCGTTCTGCGGGAGGAGAAGGGCTACACCTACGGGATCCGGTCGAGCTTCCGGCCGCGGCGCACCGGGGGCCTGTTCCTCACCTCGGGTTCGGTCCGGGCCGACAGCACCCCCGAGTCGGTCCGCCTTCTCGTCGAGATCCTCGAGAGCGGCCGGGACGGCTTCTCCGAGCAGGAGGTCCGTTCCGGCGTCGACTTCATCAGCAAGACCGCTCCGGGACGCTATGCGACCGCCGACGCCGTGGCGGACGAGGCGATCAACATGGCCCTGGACGGACGGACGACCGAGTTCACCACCGCCAACCTGCGCGACCTCGAGCGCGTCGACCGGGCCCGGCTGGACGACGCCTTCCGGCGCTTCGCGACGGGAGCAGGGGTCGCCCTGCCCGGTTCTCCCCCCGGGACCGGTTGGACCATGGTCCTCGTCGGGGACGCCGCCACGCACCGGGCCGCGATCGAGGAGCTCGGCCTCGGCGCAGTCACCGTCGTCGGCGACTGACTCGGTCAGGCCTCCGTCGCGGGCGTGCCGATCCGGCGGAGCACCTCGTCGTGGAGGAGCCCGTTGGTCGCGAGGGCGTTCCCGCTCCAGCACCCCTCGCGGCCGTCGAGTCCCGTGAACCGGCCGCCCGCCTCCTCGACGATGGGGACGAGGGCCGCCATGTCGTGGACGGCCAGCTCGGGCTCGGCCGCGATGTCGACGGCACCCTCCGCGACGAGCATGTACGACCAGAAGTCGCCGTAGGCCCGGGTGCGCCAGCAGTCGTCCATGAGGTCGAGGAAGTCGTCACGGCGGCCGCGAACCCGCCAGCCGGACAGGGAAGAGTGGGACAGGGAGGCGTCGCCGAGGCGCCCGACCTGGGAGACGGAGATCCGCTTCGCCGACGAGAGCGAGCGACCGGACCAGGCTCCGGAGCCGACCGCTGCCCACCAGCGCCGTTGCAGGGCAGGGGCGGCGACGAGCCCGAGGACGGGCCGGCCGTTGTCGACGAGGCCGATGAGGGTGGCCCAGACGGGGACGCCGCGCACGTAGTTCTTCGTGCCGTCGATGGGGTCGACGACCCAGCGCCGCGGGCCGTGGCCGGTCGTGTCGAACTCCTCACCCTCCACGGCGTCCCGAGGTCGGGTCCGCTTGAGCTGGAGCCGGATGAGCTCCTCCGCAGCCCGGTCCGCGTCGGTCACCGGGGTGAGGTCCGGCTTGCTCTCGACGAGCAGGTCGGCCGAGCGGAAGCGCGACATCGTCACACGCTCGACGGCATCGGCGAGGACGTGGGCGAGACGAAGGTCGTCGTCGTAGGAGGTCACTTGGCGGAGCCTAGCGTTCGGTCGGGTTCCGTGGCCGTGAAGGTTCGCTGCTCTCCTGAGACACGCCCGGACGTCGTATGCCGGTGGGCTCAGTCTCCTTGTGAGGCAGCAGTTCTCGGGTGGGTTGCGGTCCGGTCGCGAGTGCGTGACTTGACATGGCCCCCCGGTGATCGGTGAGGGTGGAGTGGTCCGAGGCGTGTGCGCACTTGCCCCGTGAGGTGGTCGTAGGCGTCGACGTCGGCTCCGGCCGGCGACCGCACGAAGACAGGAGTTCCCCCATGCTCACCGTGACCGAGAACGCGCAGTCCGTCGTCCAAGGACTCACCCAGGGCTCTCCGGAGGAGAGCGCTGGTCTGCGGATTGCTGCCGACGACGGGCAGTTCGCCGTGACCGTCGTCGCCGCACCTCAGCCCGACGACGTGGTCGTCGTTGCCGGGAACGCGAACGTCTACGTCGCTGGGGAGGTTGCTCCCGCGTTGGAGGGCCAGACGCTGGATGCCGCCGAGACCCCCGACGGCGTCGGCTTCACCCTGGCCCAGCAGGCCTGAGGGGCCGGGTCGAAGCGCTGGGGCGGGACCGCTCTGGCGCGTGACCGCTCGGCCGCGGGGGCTCAGTAGTCCTCGACGGCCGAGCGCGTGCGCAGCAGTCGGCGCAGTGACTCCAGCCGCGCGGGTCCGGGCTCGCCGGCGTGGCCGGCCCTGACCCACTCGTCGAGGGCGCACTCCTCCTCGTCGTGGGTGCAGCCCCGGGGGCATTCGCCGGTGCCGGCCGCGAGGTCGGGGAAGTGGTCGATGATCCGGTCGACGTCGATGTGGGCCAGGCCGAAGGAGCGGATGCCCGGGGTGTCGATGACCCAGCCGCCCTCCGGCAGCCGCAGCGCCACGGCGCTCGTCGAGGTGTGGCGGCCCCGCCCCGTCACGTCGTTGACGACTCCGATGGCTCGAGTGGCGCCCGGGACGAGGGCGTTGACGAGCGTGCTCTTGCCGACCCCCGAGTGGCCGACGAGCACGGTGACCCGTCCTGCCAGGCGCTCCCGCACCTCGTCGAGCCCGATGATGTCGTCGCCGTCCCTGCGGGTGACGACGTGGTCCACCTCGAGCGGCGTGTACTTGGCGAGGAAGTCGGCAGCGTCGACGAGGTCGGCCTTGGTCAGGATGAGCAGCGGCTCGAGGCCTGCGTCGTAGGCGGCCACGAGGCAGCGGTCGACCATCCGCGGCCGCGGCTCGGGGTCCGCGAGCGCGGTGACGATCCCCAGCCGGTCGGCGTTGGCGACGATGACCCGCTCGACGGGGTCGGTGTCGTCTGCGGTGCGCCGGAGCACCGAGCGGCGTTCCTCGATGCGCACGATGCGGGCCAGGCCGTCCGGCTCGCCGCTCGTGTCCCCGACGAGCGCCACCTCGTCGCCGACGACGACCCGGGTCCGGCCGAGGTCGCGAGCCTTCATCGCGACGACGACACGCTCGGGCTCGTGGTGCCGCTTGGAAGCCACCGCTGGGACGAGACAGGTGTAGCGACCGCGGTCCACGCCGATGACCATGGCCACGACTGCGTCCGCGTGGGCGGGACGCTCCTTGGTGCGGGGCCGCGACCCTCTGCGGTTGGGGCGGACGCGGACATCGCCCTCGTCGAGGTTTCGCCAGCTCATCGAGCCGGCTCCTCGGAGGGCGAGAGGGCGGCGACCGAGGCGCGGCCGGACAGCATGCCGGCCCACAGGCCGGGGAAGTCCGGCAGGGTCTTGCTCGTCGTCTCGATGTCCTCCACGGTCACCCCGTGCACCCGCAGGCCCACGATCGCGCCGGCCGTCGCCATCCGGTGGTCGTGGTAGGTCCGGAACCGGCCCCCGTGCAGGGGTGCCGGCGCGATTCGCAGCCCGTCCTCGGTCTCGGTGACGGCGCCGCCGAGCGACCCGAGCTCGGCCGTCAGAGCCGCGAGGCGGTCGGTCTCGTGTCCGCGGATGTGGGCGACCCCGCGAATCGAGGACGGCGTGGAGGCGAGTACTGCGAGGGCCGCGACGGTCGGCGTGAGCTCCGCTGCGTCGTGCAGGTCGACGTCGATCCCCACGAGCTCGCCGCTGCCGATGACCGTGAGGCCGTGCCGGTCCAGCCGGACGTCGGCGCCCATGGTGTCGAGGATCTCGCGCATGAGGTCCCCGGCCTGGGTCGTGTACTGCGGCCAGCCGGGGATGCGGACCGTGCCACCCGTGACGAGCGCGGCGGCGACGAAGGGGCCGGCATTGGACAGGTCCGGCTCGATCGAGACGTCGAGCGCGTTGATCTCGGATGGCTCGACGCGCCACGTGTCCGGCTCCGAGTCGTCGACGAGGGCACCGGCGTCGCGCAGGGTCTCGACCGTCATGAGGATGTGCGGCTGGCTCGGGACCGGCCTGCCGTGGTGGTGGACCGTGATGCCCTGCTCGTACCGCGCGCCCGCCAGCAGCAGCGCCGACACGAACTGGGAGGACGACGAGGCATCCATCGTCACGGAGCCGCCTCGGACGCTCCCGCGACCGTGCACCGTCAGGGGCAGGTAACCGTCGGAGTCCTCGAGGTCGACGCCGAGGGCGCGCAGGGACTCGATGACGGGACCCATCGGCCGGACCCGCGCCTGCGGGTCGCCGTCGAGGTGGACGGGGCCCCGCGCGAGGGCCGCCACGGCAGGGAGGAACCGCATGACGGTCCCTGCGAGGCCGCAGTCGATCCGCACGTCCCCGCGGAGGTGTTCCGGCGGGCTGACGAGCCAGTCCGGCACGGATCCGGCAACGTCGCCATCGGGGGCGACGTCGTCGATGCGGACGCCCAGCGCACGCAGGGCGTCGGCCATCAGGAGGGTGTCGCGGGAGCGCAGCGGGGCGCGCAGACGGGAGCGGTCGCCGGCCAGCGCAGCGAGCACGAGGTAGCGGTTCGTCAGCGACTTGCTCCCGGGGAGGAGCACGGTCGCGTGGACGGGCCGGTCCGGGGTGGGTGCCGACCAGTCCTCCGGGACCGGCGTGCTGCGGCCTCGATGGCCGCCGGGGTCCGTGGGGAGATCTGGGGTGCGGGGTGCGGGAGGGGAAGGGTCGGCGGGACTCAAGTCAGCTCACGACGTCCTGGGCTCGATGGGCGAGAAGACGGGCCTCCCGGGCGGCGGCCCGCTTGGCGTGGCGCGCCTCGCGGCGCGTGGTCCGGGTGGCGTGCTGGGCCCGCCAGGCGAGCCCGGGCTTGCCGGCGGTGTCGACGCTGGCCAGCAGCAGGCCACCGAGCAGGCCGACGTTCTTGAGGAACAGGCTACGGCTCTGAGCGCGCTTGTCCGGATCGGTCTCGTCCCAGAAGGCGTGCTCGATGGCCGTGGTGGGGACGACCGAGGCGGCGAGGAGCGTCGAGGCCAGACGCGGCATCCGGCCCGTTGCCAGCAGGAGGCCGCCCGTCACGAGGGACGCGCCGTTGACCCGGACGAACAGGTCAGGATCCTGCTGCACCGCCGGTGGGGCGGAGACCGTGTCGAGCAGCTGCGCCGCCTTCTTGGTGCGGGGCGCCGGGTTCCGCAGGGCATCGATACCGGCTGCGACGAAGACCGAGGCGAGCATGGGACGGGCGATACGACGGACGATCATGAGGATTCCTCCTGGGGTGGGTACCTACGCTATCGACATACCCAGACCTCCGGTCGGGAGCGCCCGACCTGAGGGCAACACACCCGCCTACAGCGTGCTGGTGTCGGCTACAGCCGGGGCAGGCGGTCGACGAGCGGGTGTGGGGCGGGAGGGCTGGGACCGCGCCCGGCCCGGGGGAGCGAGCCCAGCGGCATACGCTGGAGCCCATGTGCGGGAGGTACGCCGCGAGCGCGCGGCCGGACGAGCTGGTCGAGGCGTTCGACATCGACGAGGACCACTCGGCGGAGCCGGGCCGCAGCATCCTCAAGAACCCCCAGCGACCCACGCCGGGCGAGCCGGACTGGAACATGGCGCCCTCCAAGCAGGCCCTCGTCGTGCTCACCCGCCAGCCGCGGACGGCGGAGGAGGCCGCCCCGGCCGAGCCGACCCGGCAGCTCCGCCTGCTCACGTGGGGCCTCGTCCCGACCTGGGCGAAGGACGTCAAGGTCGGCCAGCGGATGACCAACGCACGCGCTGAGTCGGTGCTCGGCAAGGGAGCCTTCGCGAAGGCCGCGCTCACGCGGCGGTGCATCGTGCCGGCCCACGGGTGGTACGAGTGGCAGCAGTCCCCGACCGCCGTCGACGCGAAGGGCAAACCACGGAAGCAGCCGTTCTTCATCCACCGGGCCGACGGCGCGAAGGTGGGGTTCGCCGGGCTCTACGAGTTCTGGCGCGACCGCGAGCTGCCGGACGGGCACCCGGAGGCATGGCTCACGACCTTCACGATCATCACGACCGCCGCCGATCCCGGGATGGACCGGATCCATGACCGCCAGCCACTCGTCCTCGAGCCGGAGCAGTGGCAGCAGTGGCTCGACCCGAGCGAGCAGGACCCCGACGCCGTGCGCCGGCTGCTCGAGTTCGCGGCCCCGGGCCGGTTCGAGGCCTACCCGGTCGGCCGCGGTGTCGGCGCGACGGCGAACAACGGGTCCGCTCTCCTCGAGCCCGCGCCTCGCGAAGAGCTCGTCGGCGTCGTCGACCCGATGACCGGGGAGGTGATCGGCGGGTGAGCGCCGTCGCGCGCGTGGTCGAGCGGGTGCGCGACCTGTCGACTCCCGAGGGGCCGGGGCGAGCGCACGTATGCCGCCCAGCTGACTCCCGCGGGACCGTCGTCCTCGGGCACGGGGCGGGGGGAGGGCTACGCAGCCTCGACCTCACGGTCGCCAGGGACGTCCTCGTGGCGGCCGGGTGGACGGTGGCCGTCGTCGAGCAGCCGTGGCTCGTGGCTGGCCGCCGAGTCGCGGGACGCCCACCGACGCTCGACGCCGCCTGGGTGCCGATGGTGGCGGCCCTGATGTCGGGTCGGTCGCGGTTGCCGCGCCCCCTCGTCGTCGGCGGACGCTCGGCCGGGGCGCGAGTGGCCTGCCGGACGGCTGCCGAGCTCGAGGCCGACGCGGGCCTGCTGCTGAGCTTCCCCCTGCACCTGCCGGGCCGGCCGGACCGTCTGCGCGACGCGGAGCTGGCGCTCGCCCCGGACCCGACGTGGCTGGTCCAGGGGACCCGGGACCCGTTCGGCACGCCCACCGAGCTGGCTCCGTACGTCCCGAGGTGGGCCGAGGTCATCGAGGTGAGCGGGGCGCACAGCTTCCCCAAGGGAGCCGGGCCCGCCCTCGTGGCGGCGATGACCCGCATCGCCGCCGCGCTGCCCGGTTAGCGGGGACTGACGCCCGACGGGGTGGGAATGCTGCCCGCGGGGCGGGAATGCTGCCCGCAGGAGCGGCGTTGCAGGAGCATGGTCACCTGCCAGCCGGATGCGTCGGCCCGCACGATCGCTCCGGCGACCTTCCCCATCGGGTTAGGGTGGGAGGCGATGACCAAGGACAAGAAGACCGGCCCCGCCTCGGCGATCTCCGTCGCCGACGCGCCCCGCGCCGCCGCGGAGCTCCCGGAGGGAGCGGGGACCGCGGACGTCGCCACCGAGACCGAGGCCGAGCGACGCGCTCGCTTCGAGCTCGAGGCGATGCCCCTCCTCGACCAGCTCTACAGCGCCGCCCTGCGCACGACGCGCAACCCGACCGACGCCGAGGACCTGGTGCAGGAGACCTACGCCAAGGCCTACGCGGCCTTCCACCAGTACAAGCCGGGCACGAACCTCAAAGCCTGGATGTACCGGATCCTCACGAACACCTACATCAACAGCTACCGCAAGAAGCAGCGCCAGCCGCTCGAGGCCGACTCGTCCGACATCGAGGACTACCAGCTCGCCCGGGCCGAGTCGCACACCTCGTCGGGCCTGCGCTCGGCCGAGGCCGAGGCCCTCGACCACCTGCCGGACAGCGACGTCAAGCGGGCCCTCCAGGAGATTCCCGAGGAGTTCCGCCTCGCGGTCTACTTCGCCGACGTCGAGGGCTACTCCTACAAGGAGATCGCCGAGATCATGGACACGCCCATCGGCACCGTGATGAGCCGGCTGCACCGAGGTCGCCGCCAGCTGCGGGAGCTGTTGACCGACTACGCCGCCGAGCGGGGATTCGTCACCGCCGGCGGGGCTGGAGGGAAGCGGTGATGAGCATGGCTGAGCGTGACGACGCGGCACCGGCAGGGCGGACCGACTGCTCCGAGGCACTCCTCCGCGTCTACGAGTTCCTCGACGGTGAGCTCGGGCCAACGGACTGCGCCAAGATCCAGGCCCACCTCGACGAGTGTGGTCCCTGCCTCCACGAGTACAACCTCGACACGACGCTCAAGGCCATCATCAAACGGTCCTGCAGTGCGGAGCACGCGCCGGACCAGCTGCGCACCTCGATCATGAGTCGCATCTCGCTGACGGTGTTCCGGATCGAGGGCGGCAGCTGACCACGTTCAGCGGACGGGTCGGCTGACCAGAAACCAAAAGAGCAGCTTGCGGCACGCTGCGCCGGGGCTGGCTCCGGCGGACGTGCGACAAGCTGCTCTTTCGACTTCGGGCGAGGCGTGCTGAGCACGCCGCGGCTCAGGCGTTGGGCTTGCGGCCGTGGTTGGCTGCGTTGCCCTTGCGCGAGCGGCGCTTGCGGGCGCGCTTGCTCATCTCGGCTCTTTTCGTCGGTGGTACTGGGTGGTCAGTGCCCCGAGGGCACGAAGCCCTGATTCTTCCACATCGACGCCTGAGTCCCCAATCCGTGCCGTCTTTGGGCGTCGTGCGGCCCGAGAAGGTTAAGAACTTGGTAAAGAATGACGTTCCTGAGGGTCGGTTTCCCCGCAAGAGCCCACAAGTTTGGCACTCTGTAAGCGACGCACCTGTTGGCCCCCCTCAGGGTGCCTGCGTTCATGTGTCCCGATAAAGGAGCCCCCACCATGTTGCGCAAACTCCTCATCGCCCTCACGGCGAGCCCGTTCGTCGTGAGCCTGGCGACCGTCCTGGGCAGCGACACGTGGACGTGGGGGACCTGATTCCCGCTCCGGTCCGATGATCGGGCTCATCGGCCGCACGGCGTAGATGAGCATCCTGTCCCGTTCCCGCAGCGTCCCCTCCTCACTGCGGGGACGCGCCATCTCCAAACGCTCGGTGGCTCTCCACAGCTTCATCTTCCTGACGGCGGCCGTCTCGGCGGCCCTGGGTGCCTACACCTACAGCGCGTTCGGAATGCCTGAGCTGTGGCCGCTCGCGATCCTGGCCGCTATGGCCACTCTGAGCTACCGACTGCGCGAGCCGGATGTCGGCTCCCGCATCGGCTTCTCGTTCAACAGCATCATCCTGCTCGCGGCCGGAGTCATCGTCGGCCCGTTCGGCGCGTGGTTCGTCGGCACGGTGTCGATGGCGACGGACCGCGGGCGCCTGCGCCTGCAGACGACGTTCAACGTGGCCATGACGGGGATCATCGGCGCGGTCGGCGCGCTGGCCTACCTGGCGGCAGGGGGTGAGCGGCAGCTCGAGTCGATGCACGGCGTGCTGACGATCACCCATTCCGTCGGGGTCCCGATCCTCATCGCCGACGTGGTCGGGTGTCTCACCAACGCCCTGCTCCTGGCCGGTGTCATCCACCTCTACCAGGGGGTGCCGTTCACCATCATGGTGCGGCGGGTCCTCAGCGGCTCGGGGTGGGCCTACGTGGGCTACGGCATCATCGGCTTCCTCTTCGTCGTCCTGTGGTTCCCCGCCCAGCTCGGGCCGTTCAGTGCCGTCCTCGTCCTCGCGCCCCTCCTCGCGGCTCGGTGGGCGTTCATCCAGTACGGCGACGAGCTGCGCTCGCATGAGCGAACCCTTGACACGCTCGTGACCGCGCTCGGCAAGAAGGAGCCAGCCGCCATCGAGCGCAGCCGCCGGGCGGCTCGCCTGTCGGAGTGGCTCGCCGAGGAGCTCGGCCTCGGGCCACACCAGATCGGGACCGTGCGCTACGCGGGGACGCTCCACGAGATCGGGCACCTGGCCATCCCGGCTCGCACTCTCCGACGTTCGCCGGACCTCCAGACGTCGCAGGAACGTCGCCTCCTCACCACTCACGGCGTCGTGGGCGCGCGCATGGTGGAGGGCATCAGCTTCCTCGACGAGGCGCGCTCCGGGATCCGCCACCAGCACGAGCGGTTCGACGGCCACGGTGGACCCGGCTCGCTCGCCGGGGCCGACATCCCGGTCTCGGCGCGGATCGTCGCGGTCGCTGGCGAGTTCACCGACCTCACCCAGGCCGACCTGCCCGACCGGCCGCTGCCCCCGGAGTCGGCCGTCGGCCTCCTCGACGCCGACCGGGGCCGATTCGACCCGACGGTCCTCGATGCCCTGCGGCGGGTCCTGGCCAAGCACGAGTGGCCCCCGAGTGAGGGCGCCGACACATGAACGCGAAGCTCGCCGAGCGAGTCAAGCCCCTGTCCGCCGCTGCGGCCGCGATCGCGACGTGCGTCATCCTCGTCGTCCTCTCGGCCGACTCGCCGGCCTGGGACGAGGCGGGCAGTGCGGGTCTCGTCGCCACCTTCACCGCAGCCATCCTGCTGGGAGAGTGGTTCCAGGTGGCCGGGCCGCGTTTCCGGGAGTCGGCGCCGCTCGCCACCGCGGCAGCCCTGGGTTTCGTCTTCACGGCTCAGCTCCCGGACGGGCGGGGCGTGTCATACGGCTCGGTCTTCCTGCTCGCGGTGACCGCCTCGGCGATCACCGTCGTGGCCCTGGTCCGACACCTCACCGGGCGGCAGGTGAGTCCTGTCGAGACGACGGGCCGGTTCGTCAGCGTCGCCGTCGCTGCCCTGCTGTACCGCGTGGTCCACCTCGGCCAGGTGCGTGGGCGACCCGTGGGTGACGACGGGCTCGACCCGTGGCAGCGAGCCGTGCTCATGCTCGCCATCGCCGTCGTCGCGCTCCTGGCCGACGCCTTCGTGACCACGACGGCCCGCGCCCTGCTGCGAGCGGCCTGGTGGCAGACGTTCAAGGACGAGGTCCGGTCGACCTTCCCGCTGTCCACAGCCTTGGCGGTGACCGGCGTCCTCATCGCGCTCGCGGTACCGCCGCTCGGCGCCCCTGCCGTGCCGCTCTTCCTCTCACCACTGGTGTTGACGCTCTTCGCGTTCCGTCGGTACGTCAGCATCAGGGCCACCTACCTCCAGAGCATCCGGACGCTGTCCCGGCTCACCGATGCGGCCGGGTACACGCCTGCCGGTCATTCCGAGCGGGTGGCAGCAACCGCCCTCGCCGTCGGGCGCGGCCTCGGGCTGCCCGACCGTGAGCTGGCCAACCTCGAGTACGCCGCCCTGCTCCACGACATCGGCCAGGTGGCCCTCGTGGACCCCATCCCTGGGGGAGCCACCGTGCTCGCCGCCCCCGCGGACCAGCGCAGGATCGGGGCGGACACCCTGGCGATCGTCCGCGAAACCGGCGTCCTCGACGACGCCGCGACCATCCTGGAGCACCAGGCGACCCCCTTCCGGCAGGCCCGCGAGTTCGGCGAGGAGATCCCGCTCACGAGCCGGATCCTCAAGGTGGTCAACGCCTACGAGGACCTGACGGGCGGGTCGCGCAGCCCGCGCGCGCGGGAGACGGCCGTGGAGCGGATCTACCTCGGACTCGGCTACGAGTACGACCCCCATGTGGTTGACGCCCTGCTGCGGCACCTCGATGCCTCCGGCCTCCTCGTGACGCCGCAAGAGATGCGGCGGTGACCCGACCCACACCGGAAGTTCGTCGTCCCCCTGCCGCTCGGACGCGGTTCGTGGGAGACTGTCTCCGTTCGGGCAACCCCCGTGTCGCATTTTCGTACCAGAGGCCAGACCCGCGGCCCTAGCCATTTCCGCCAGGGCTCGCGATGCCCTGTTGATGCGAACGAGGTTCCTCTCATGAGTGCGTTACCCGTCACCCCACCCTTCGACGTGAACGACCCGGTGTTCCGGGCCCACGAGGGCGGCAAGCTCGGGGTACACGCGACGTCACCCCTGCGCGATGCCCACGACCTGTCGCTGCTCTACACGCCCGGCGTGGCCGAGGTGTCACGGGCGATCGCCGCGGACCCGACGCTCGCGTCCCGCTACACGACCCGGCGCAACACCGTGGCCGTGGTGAGCGACGGCACGGCGGTCCTGGGGCTCGGCGACATCGGTCCCCTCGCGGCCATGCCGGTGATGGAGGGCAAGGCCGTCCTCTTCAAGCACTTCGCTGACGTCGACGCCGTGCCCGTCTGCCTCGAGACCGGCACGGTCGACGAGATCGTCGAGGCCGTGGCGCGGTTCGCCCCGACGTACGGCGGGATCAACCTCGAGGACATCTCCGCCCCGCGGTGCTTCGAGATCGAGCGGCGTCTCAAGGAGCGTCTCGACATCCCCGTGTTCCACGACGACCAGCACGGGACGGCCATCGTCGCCCTCGCAGCGCTGTTCAACGCGGCGCTCGTGGTCGAGAAGCGCCTCGAGGACCTCACCGTCGTCGTGTCCGGTGCGGGCGCCGCGGGTGTGGCGGTGTCCTCCATCCTCGTGTCCGCGGGTGTGGGGGACGTCATCGTCACTGACTCCCGGGGCATCATCGGCCCGGACCGGACCGGCCTGCCGGAGCACAAGGCGTCCCTCCGGACGCTGACGAACCGGACGGGTCGGGTCGGGCTGCTCGGCGATGCGCTCGAGGGCTCTGACGTCTACATCGGCGTCTCGGGGGGGACGGTGCCGGAGCGGGACCTGATGCGGATGGCCCCCCGGGCCATCATCTTCGCCCTCGCGAACCCCGATCCTGAGGTCCATCCCAAGGTGGCTCACAAGTTCGCCGAGGTCGTGGCGACGGGACGCTCGGACTTCCCGAACCAGATCAACAACGTCCTCGCCTTCCCCGGGATCTTCCGCGGTGCCCTCGACTCCGGAGCGCGGGCCATCACGGAGGAGATGAAGCTGGCGGCGGCCCGGGCCATCGCGGACCTCGTCGACGAGCCGAGCGCGACGTACGTCGTGCCGAGCGTCTTCGACGAGCGGGTGGCCCCTCGGGTGGCCGAGGCGGTGTCCCACCTGGCCCGTCGCTACGGCTGAACCACTCCGTCGGGCCGTATGCCGCTGGGCCCGGTCTCCGGGCCCAGCGGCGCGTCCAGCCCTCCCGCCGTCCGGACGGGGCCGGCCTGCAGGTCGGCGATGCGGTGGGCGTCACGCGGGCGCGCTGGCCGGTCCTGCCCGTGGGTGGTTAGGGTGCTGACATGCTCGCTGTCTATGCCGCCAGCCAGTCGTCCACCGACCCGCTCTCGGGTCTCGTCGTCGGGGACCGCCCCGACCCCGAGCCACGGGACGGCTGGGTCAGGGTGCGGTTGCGCACCGCCGGCCTGAACCACCACGACGTGTGGTCCCTGCGCGGGGTGGGCCTGCCGGCCGACCGGCTGCCGATGGTCCTCGGGTGTGACGGCGCGGGAGTCGACGACGAGGGCAACGACGTGATCATCCACGCGGTCGTCGCGTCTGAGGGATGGCAGGGGGACGAGACGCTCGACCCGAGGCGGACGCTGCTCTCGGAGCTGCACGACGGCACCTTGGCCGAGTACGTCTCGGTCCCTCGCGGGAACCTCGTTCCCAAGCCGGCGGACCTGCCCTGGGAGGCGGCGGCCTGCTTGTCCACGGCCTGGCTCACGGCCTACCGGATGCTCTTCACCAACTCGGGCGTCAAGCCGGGCGGCACGGTCCTCGTGCAAGGCGCCGGCGGTGGCGTCGCGACCGCACTGATCCAGCTCGGTTCGGCCGCCGGGTACCGGATGTGGGTCACCTCCCGCGATGCGAGCAAGGCCGAGAAGGCGCTGAGCATCGGAGCGGACCAGGCCTTCGGATCAGGAGACCGGCTGCCCGAGCGGGTCGACGCCGTCATGGAGACCGTCGGGGCGGCCACGTGGTCACACTCCGTGAACTCACTCCGCCCCGGGGGCACCATCGTCATCTCCGGTGCGACCTCGGGCGATGCCCCCAGCAAGGCGGAACTGACCAAGATCTTCTTCAAGCAGCTTCGCGTCGTGGGCTCGACGATGGGGACGCACGACGAGCTCGCCCACCTGTCGCGCTTCATCGTCCAGCAGCGGATCGACCCGGTCATCGACACGGTCCTGCCGCTGGCTGACGCGCGGGACGGTTTCGCCCGGATGGTCGACGGGGACGTCTTCGGCAAGGTCGTCTTCCACGTGTCGTGACGGGAGTCGGGAGCAGGGCCGTCGCCCTGCCGCTGCTTCCCGTCCCCGCGTTGGCGCCGGCCGGGTCAGGGCCGCGGATGCCTGCTGGGCGCAGCCTCCACCGTGACGACGACGGCGCGCCCATCGGCACTCGGTTCTCCGGCCGAGCCGTGCAGCCACTCGCTCCACAGCGCCGCCTCGAGCCGAGCCACGAGACGTCCGAGCTCGAACGGCGTGTCTGCTCCGAGAGTCACGGACCGCGGTCCGACGTCGGCCGTGCCCGAGTCAACCGCCTGAAGAGCCACCCGCACCGCCCGGCCCACGCCGTCGAGCCGGCTCGAGTCGGAGCGTGAGGGTGGCGGGATCCCCACCGTTTCCGCGTCAGGGGTGCCTGGCTCGACTCCGAGGGCGGCGCGGACCGCCTCGACCCGACCGTAGCCGAACCAGTCGTCGGGCCCGGCGCGGACGAGGTCACGTCCTCGTGGTGCGGACGGCTCGTCCGAGGCGGGGACGAACCGCCCCAGCCCGCGGACCACTGCCGCAGGCACCCCGTGGACCTTGCCCTTGGCGAGGTCTGCCGCGGAGGCGATCTCATCCGCAACCGCCCGCGTCGTCACCTCGAGCCGCCTGCCGTCCGCGTCCGTGCCGCCCCGGAGGTCGTCGGTGGCCTGCACGCCGTGGACACCGAGCGCGAAGTCCACCTGGCCGATCCGCCAGGGCCGCCCGGAGGTGTCGCTGAGGATGACTCCGAGCCGGACTCCATGGCGCCGCACGAGCTCGTCCCGGAGCCGTTCACAGACCGCGTCCGGGTCATGGGGGAGCAGCAGCCAGCCCCCGTGCTCGCCGGTGTTGGACCCGTCCACACCGGCGGCCGCCATGACGGGCCCAGCCTTGGACCGGACGATCCGCGTGACCCGGTCCGGCAGGGCCCGCTCGGCCACGACGTACTCCGTCTCGGCGGCGACGACCCGGTCCTTGTTCGGATCGTGGGTCACGAGCCCGAGCGACTTGCTGGCCACCTTGCTCGACACGACGATGATGTCGCCGGCCTCCAGCGCCAGGCCGGACGCGTTCAGTCCCGCATCCACCACCTCGGCGAGCGAGTCTCCGTCGCGGACTTCCGGGATGCCGGTCAGAGGCGTGATGGAGACCGTGGAGACCGTGGAAGCGGTGGCATGGTCGCGCCCGTCGGGCCGGCTCATCTGCCGCCCCCGAGTCCGCGCCGGTCGGCCCGGCTCTCGGCGAGGCTGAGCGCGGCTCCGGCGATGTCGGCGGCGGCCTCGACCGAGCTCATGAGCAGCGGGCGCCGGACCAGCGCGGGGGCCGAGCCGGACGGCGGCTCCTCCATCGGGTCCGCCGGGTCCACGAGCCAGCCGTCGAGGAAGTCTGCGTAGAGGCCGGCGACGGCCGCGCTCGTCGACGCGACACCGATCGCCCTGAGGCACACGTCCGCGTGGCCGCGAACGGGCCGGCCCCCGATGAGCGGTGACACGCCGACGACCGGAGCGCGGGTGCCACGCAGCGCATCCCTCACTCCCGGGACCCCGAGGATGATGCCGATGGAGACCACGGGGTTGCTGGGCGGGAGCAGGACGACGTCGGCGGTGCGGATCGCCTCAAGGACCCCGGGCGCAGGTGCAGCCGCGTCCAGTCCGGCCACGACGAAGCGGTCCGCATGGAGGGAGGCCTGGTGGCGGACCCACCACTCCTGGAAGTGAATGGCGCGCTGCTCGCCGCCCTCCGTCACGACCACGTGGGTCTCCACGGGGGTGTCAGTCATGGGCAGCAGCGTCACGCCCCGGTCGGGGAGCCCCCAACGTGCGCCGAGCCGGGCGGTGACCGCGCTGAGGGGGAGGCCCTGCGCCAGGAGCTGGGAGCGGTAGATGTGCGTGGCGAAGTCCTTGTCGCCCAGAGAGAACCACTGGGGAAGCGCCCCGAGGGCCGCGAGCTCGTCGGCGACGTGGTGGGACTCGTCCGCACGTCCCCAGCCCTGCCCTTCGTGGACCCCGCCACCCAGGGTGTAGAGGATGGTGTCGAGGTCGGGACACACGCGGAGGCCGAAGAGGGTGATGTCGTCGCCGGTGTTGCCGATCACGGTGACCTCCACCCGCTCGCCCGGTCGGGCTGACTCGAGGTGGTGCAGGAGGCCGCGGATGAAACGGGCACCGCCGACTCCGCCGGCCAAGGCTGTGATGCGCATGCCGAGGATCCTCTCAGGGCCGCGGGCGCCGCGGTCAGAGCGGTCTCCCGCGCGACAGTTCGGAGGAGGGCGACTGTCGTCGTGGAGTTGGGTATGGAGCCTGTCGTGTGCGGGCTGGACACGGTGCGGAGGAGGGGTCGGGGCGCAGCCGTAGCAGACCCCGCACCCGGCAGGCAAATATCATCATACGGCTTGACGTGGGGTGCATGACACGCTTGTAATTTCATTGTTGTACTTGCCAGTTGTCCCGCTCAGCGGCCGTTCCCCCAAGGAGCAGTCCGGTTCGGGCAGCAGCTCGGGTGGAGCAGCAGGCAGGTAGGACAGCAGTGCTGACATGAGGAAGTCAGGGTCGAGGAGGGGTCATGCACGAATTGATGTTGGTGATGTCGGATACGGGCGAGCAAGGTGGTGAGCTCTCCTGGCAGGAGCGTTCGCTCTGCGCCCAGACCGACCCGGAGGCGTTCTTCCCGGAGAAGGGCGGTTCCACGCGCGAGGCCAAGAAGGTCTGCGTCGGGTGCGACGTGCGGGCCGAGTGCCTGGAGTACGCCCTCGCGAACGACGAGAGGTTCGGGATCTGGGGTGGCCTCTCCGAGCGGGAGCGTCGCAAGCTGAAGAAGCGCGCGGTCTGAGCATGCGGGCCGTGCCCGGGGCCAGATCGGGACCCGGGCGAAGGAGCGCGCTGTGCCTGACCTGAGCCACGGTCACACTCCGCCCACTGGCGCTGGGGCAGCCGACTCGTCCGTCCCCCCCTCCACGGGACGAGCGGCCGCCGGAGCGAGCGTGGCGGCGCGACCTGTCGTCAGCGCGGTGGTCCTGGTGCGCAACGGCGCTCCTTGGCTGGCCAGGTGCCTTGACGGGCTGGCCTCCCAGACGGTTCCGCCCGAGCGCCTGCTCATCGTCGACGTGGCGAGCACGGACACGTCGACGGCCATTGCCCAAGCGCACTCGAGGGTGCGCCAAGTGGTCCCTGACGTCCGCGTCCACCGGCTCGAGCACGTGGTGCCGTCCGGACGCGCCATCGATCTCGCTGTGGACGTCCTGAGCCGGTCAGGGGCGATCGACGTCGAGGGCGTACCGGCGCCCGAATGGGTCTGGGTCCTGCCCGACCGGACCTCGCCCGCACCGACCGCCCTTGAGCGGCTGCTCGATGCGGTGGGCCGGTCTCCGTCAGTGGGTCTGGCGGGGCCCAAGGTCGTGGACGCGGCCGACCCACGGCGCCTCGTCTCCCTCGGCCTGCAGGTCACCCGCACCGGACGGCTCATCGCCTCGCCGGCACCCGGAGAGGCTGACCAGGGTCAACACGACAAACGCACGGACGTCCTGGCCGTGAGCACGAGCGGGATGCTCATCCGGCGCGACGTCCACCTGGACCTCGGAGGCTTCGACTCCGCCTTCGACGGCGTGGGTGCCGACCTCGACCTCGGGTGGCGGGCCCAGCTCGCCGGGCACCGGGTCATCGTCGTACCTGCCGCCACCGTCCTCGCCGCGCGGGATGCCGGGTCAACCGGGGCAACCGTGGCGCCCACGGCGCTGGACCCGCGCCGGAGAAGGGCGGCTCGGCGCGTCGCCCTCGCCCGGTGCTCGCTCGGCTCCCTGCCGTTCATCGCTGCCTGGATCGCGGTGTCCTCGCTCGCTGCGGCGCTGGTCCTCGTCCTGGCGAAGCGACCGCGGGCCGCGTGGCGGGAGCTCGGCGACCTCGCCGCGCTCCTCCACCCGGTGTCCACTGTCGGCGCCCGGTGGCGGGGGCGGCGCCGGCGGCGCCTGCGCGGTGGAGACCTCGGCACGCTCTTCGTCCCGCCCCTGGCAGCGGCACGATCCACCATCGACCACATCCAGGACGCCATCACGCCGGAGCGCTCGCAGGCACCACGCGAAGCAGCGCCCACGACCGAGACGGGTCCGTCATCCGACGAGTCCGAGGTGTTCGGCGTTCTCCCGCCCGCCCTCGGGCAGCGGCTGGCGACACATCCCGGTCTGCTCGCGGTCGCGGCGACGCTCCTCGTCAGCGTGTTCGCCTGGCGCGACGCGATCCGGTCCGGAGCTCTCGCCGCGACCAGCACCGGCGTGGCGGGCGGCGAGCTGCGACCGCTGGCGACCGACTCGTCCGGGCTGTGGCACGCCTTCTGGGATGCGTGGCACGGAGCCGGTCTGGGCACGAGCGCCGAGTCCGGCCCACACCTCGCGGTCCTGGCTGGGGTGACCTGGGTCGCGGAGCTCCTGCCGGGAGTGTCGGAGAGTCGCTCGAGTGCCGGCGTGACGGTCGCCTGGCTGCTCTTTCTGGCCCCCGCCCTGTCGGCCTGGTCCGCCTACCTCGCCTCCCGCGTTCTGCCGTCGTCGCGCCGTGCCGCCCGTGCCGTCCTGTCTGTCGCCTGGGCCGGCTCGTCCGTCATCACGACCGCCATCTCCGAAGGCCGCCTCACGGCTGCGCTGGGCCATGTCCTGCTTCCGTTCGTCATGGCAGGCTTCGTGCTGGCGGCCAGGCGGCACGGCACCTACACGGCCACCTTCGCCACCGGCTTGGCGGTGGGCCTGCTGGCCGCGTTCGTTCCGCCCATGTTGGCGGTCTCGTCGGTGGCGGCTCTTGTGCTGCTCCTCCTCGGCCCCGGCACGCGCAGGCTTCGGGCGCTGGTCCTGCTCGTCGTCCCTCTCGCCCTCCTCGTCACCTGGGTGGGCAGTGCCGTCGCCGACTGGCGTCTCCTCCTGTCCGGCCCGGGCCTGCTCACCACCGCGGTGCCGACGGAGGCGTGGAAGGTCCTCGTCGGGCACTCGGGCGGCGGGGGCCGGTCTGCCGCGCTCGGCGCCGAGACGGACGTCGTGAGCGCACTGGCGAGCTCGGACGTGGTGGTCTGGGCCGCCGTGCCGCTGGTCCTGGTCGGTCTGGTCGGGTATGCCCGGCGGGGACGCAGCCGGGGTGAGAGCGTCGGGGTGCTCGCCGTGGGCCTCATGGGCCTCATCGGGCTGGCGGCTGCGCTGGCCTCCGGACGCGTGGTGCTCGGGTCGGCCGAGGACGGGGTCGGGCTCTCGGGCACGGCCCATCTGTGGGTGGGCGTGGGGCTCGAGCTGTGGGTCGCAGCCGTCCTCGTCGGGATCCTGCTCGCCAGCCGCGCGGCGTTGAGCGACCCGGGTGGGGGTCCGGCGCCCGCCCGCGCTGCGCGGTGGAACCTGGCCCGCACGGGCGCTCTCTCAGGACTCGTCGTCCTCCCGGTCGTCGTCATGCTGGCCGCCTGGGGGGTCAGCGGAGTGAGCCGGACCATGACGGTGGGCCAGGCGACCCTGCCAGCCGTGGCCGTGGAGCAGGCCAAGGACCCGTTGAGCAACCGGCTGCTGCTCCTGCGTCCGTCCGACCAGGTCGTGGACTTCGTGCTCGTCGGTCGGGAGCCGGGGCAGCTGCTCCGCGACCTGGATCGTCCGGCCCGTGCCGACGACCGCCCACTCGTGGACGCGGTCGCACGGCTGGTCGGCGGTCGCGCCGTCGACTCGCTCGATGCGGCGGAGCTGGCTGGCTGGGGCGTCGGGTTCGTCCAGGCGCGAGCCGATGCGGGCGACCCCCTGACCCGCCGACTCGACGCCATCCGAGGGCTCACCCGCCTCGGCACGAGCGAGCAAGGGATCCTGTGGAAGGTCCTTCCTGCGTCCACAGCCCCGAGCGCGCCGACCGCCGCAGCACCGTCGAGACTGCGCGTCGTCGATGCCGACGGGCGCACCGTCGCGGCGGTACGGACGTCCGGTCCCCATGGCGCCGCTGCCGAGCAGATCGCCCCCGCCGCAGAGCGGCGGCGTCTCGTCGTGGCCGAGCCCCTCGAGTGGACCGAGCACGCCGTGGTGTCGGTCGACGGCCGAGTCCTCCAGCCCGTCGCCGGCCAGCCGCTGGCGACGTTCGACCTTCCGTCAGCAGGCGGCGCCCTGAGGGTCGACCTGGCGGCATCGCAACCGTGGCTTCGGGTGGGGCAGGGGGCCGTGCTGGCGTTCGTCATCTTCATGGCCTTGCCCTTCGGCAACCGCCGTTCCAGGAGGCCGCAGCCATGACCAGCTTCCGTCGCACGACGCGTCCCTCCGCGGGCGGTGCTCCTGAGCGCAGCTGGGGCCGCTCCAGTGTCGTGCGTGCCACGCTGCTCGCCGCCGTCGCCGGTGGGTTGACCATCGCAGCAGGCACGGTCAAGGGCACCGTGGAGGTGGCGCGTCCGAGCGAGCGGGCCGGCGTGTCCCAGACCTCCGACGTGCTCATCGAGTCCGCGTCCCTCGTGTGCCCCGGCCAGCAGCGCGTGGGGACGGAGGGCATGCGGGATGTCCCCGGGACGGTTCAGGTTGCGAGCGCCGGGGCGCCGGACGCAGTGCTCCGCGCGATCTCCGACACCACGGGCACCGGCGCTGCCGGCGGCAGGGACGCTGCTGGCCGGGTCTCCTTGCTCGACGCAGAGGGGGCCGAACTCGCCTCGACCGACCGGCGGTCCCGCCCGGTCGCAACGACCACCACGGGCGCCGCCTTCGTCGTTGCCCGGGGCCAACGCGGTCTGGCTCCTGGTCTCGCCGCGGCCCAGAGCTGGTGGCACACCCGGGACGATGACCGTGGGCTGAGCGTGACCCCGTGCGTGGAACCGGCGGCCGACGTGTGGCTGCTCGGCGGAGGTGCCGGGGCGTCTCGCACCGAGCGCGTGCTCGTCGTCAACCCGGGCGTCAACCCGGTCAGCGTCAGGGTGGAGGTGTTCGGGGCCGAGGGACGGGTCGCGGCCGCTGACCGGGCCGCGGTCTCGATCCCACCGCAGTCGCGGATGTCACTGTCACTGGACGCCCTGGTCCCCGACGAGCTGCGACCGGCCGTCCATGTCGTCGCCACGGGCGGCGTGGTGTCGGCGGTGCTGAACGACGCCTGGATCGACGGGGCGACCGCCCGTGGCGTCGAGGACGCAACGGCGGCGGCCCCCCCGGCCCGGGACCTCGTCGTACCAGCGGTCGAGGCTGCGGCGGCGGGGCAGGGCGACACCGTCCTGCGCATCGTCAACCCGGGGGGCGCGGAGGCTCTCGTCCGGGCCACCGTGCTGACGCCGGAAGGAGCCCGGCAGCCGACCGAGCTGCGCGCGGTCCGCGTGGGCGCCGACTCGACCGTTGACGTCCCGCTGAGCCTGGCTGCCGGGGGCAACGCGCTTCGCCTCACGTCCGACCGACCGGTGACGGCCGCGGTCTTCGTGGACCGGCGGCAGGGGCCGGGCCAGGCCGCGGCGACCGATCGGGAGGGCGACTTCGGCTGGGCTCCGGCGCTCCCTCCGATCCGAGCCGTCGGCGGCGTCGTGATCCCCGCCCAGGTCCCGCAGGGCGCGACTCGAACGCTGCACCTCGCCGCCGGGCCGGCCGGCGGGAGCGTGACGGTCACCCTGGGCGCGGGAACGGCCGAGCGACAGGTGACCGCGCAGCTCAAGCCGCTGACGGCGGTGTCGGTGCCCCTCGGCGATGCCGAACGAGTCTGGGTGACGACCGGTGCAGTGGACATCCGGGCTGCGGTGAGCGTCTCCCTCAGCCAGCAGGGCTCGCCCTACTTCTCCATCGTTCCGGTGCACAGCGCGCCGACCACGGCGACCTCGGTGCCGGTGCGCCAGCTGACCCGCTGACCTGGGAACCGGCCAAGGCCCTCGACAGGCGGCTCGCACGCCTGTCGCC
>Ga0209347_1001345_pt1 | contig 41382 bp, 36 predicted proteins | sample AutmiccommuBRH23_FD_187382 | JGI IMG/M metagenome (GOLD analysis project Ga0209347, IMG submission 187382) | Deep subsurface microbial communities from Mt. Terri, Switzerland - Autotrophic microbial communities BRH/23 (SPAdes) (version 2) | ecosystem: Environmental > Aquatic > Deep subsurface >... | reverse complement strand
GGCAAAGCGACCATCGGCGCAGTCTTTGGCATGGGCTCCGGTGACGACGACCCGATGTCGGGCGACGGAAACATCAACAAGATCCGGACGAACGGGTTCTTCTACGTCAACGAGGTGTGGGAAGACTCGATCATGCCCGACGAGGAAGGGATCACGCCGCAGGGGCTCGGATCCCCCGGCTCACGCGGCTATCGCGAGTTCGAGAACACCACGCTCCTGCAGCTCAACGCCTCCTTCCCGGTCCGCCCGCAGTGGAAGCTCTTCCTCTCCGGAACGGTGGTGAAGGCGACTGAAGACCTCCGCCCGTGGAGCGACGTGAACGGAAATGGCGCGATCGATCCCGGGGAGTTCGGCTCGGACAGCTCGGATGACCTCGGAACCGAGTTCGACTTCATGCTCGACTGGAACGTGATGCCGAACCTCATCTGGACGCTTCGCGGTGGCGTGTTCATGCCTGGCGACGCGGCCGGATATCTGATCAACGGAACCTCTCTGTACGACGACGACGCGTGGGAGCTCCGCACCACGCTCCGCTTCAATTACGGCGGCCTCAAGATCGGAGGCTGACAGGGGGCGGAGGGACGCGTCCCTCCCTGTCCCATGCGACCGGTGGCGGAGGGATTCGATCCCTCCGCTACAGCCGCAGATGGAGATCGAGATGAAAGTCAAAATGCTTTTCCCACTGGCCTTCGCCGCGATGCTCTGCGCGTGCGTGATGGCGGCTGACCCGGCCCCGGCACCGGTCGCAGCCACCGCTCCCGCCGCTGCCGGGCATCCTGATGTCGACACCAGCTTCGGCTGCGCCGACTGCCACGCCGACACCCATCCCGAGGTCGTCGCCGCGTGGAATGCGGGTCCGCACGGACTCAACAACGTTCTCTGCTTCATGTGCCATGGATCCATCGGAGAGGACTTCACGGTGAAGCCTTCCTCGGGCCGCTGCATCTCCTGCCACGGGGAGCAGGTGGCAACCATGACCAAACCGATGATGCAGGGAAAAGACTGCTTCACGTGTCATGCCCCGCATGCGCTCAATCCGCATGCGGCGGAAACCGGAGGTGAATGATGACGATCAGCCGACGCACGCTGCTCGAATCCGCCGCGGCCGCGAGCGCACTCGCGGCCCTCGGTAATTTGCAGCTCACTCCCGAAGCCTTCGCCGCAAACCCGGCGACCGCCGAGAAGTGGGTCAAGACCGTCTGCCGCTACTGCGGCACCGGCTGCGGTCTCTATGCCGGAGTCAAGGATGGCAAGGTGTTCGCCGTCCAGGGCGACAAGAACAATCACAACGCGGGATTCCTCTGCCTGAAGGGATCTCTCCTTCCGCAGATCCTCACCGCACCCGACCGCCTCACCCATCCGCTGATCCGCAAGGACGGCAAGTTCGTCCGCGCGAGCTGGGATGAGGCGATGACTCTCGTCGCCTCGAAGTTCAAGGCGTCGATTGAAGCGCACGGACCCGATTCGGTCGGCTTCTACGGCTCCGGCCAGGGACAGACCGAGGAGACCTACTGCGCCAACAAGCTGTTCAAGGCCGGCATCAAGACCAACAACGTCGAAGGAAACCCCCGCCTCTGCATGGCCTCGGCGGTCGGTGGATACACGACCACCTTCGGCAAGGACGAGCCGATGGGGACCTACGAGGACATCGACAATGCCGACGTGATGTTCCTCATCGGATCGAACGCGGCGGAGGCCCATCCGGTCCTGTTCCAGCGGATCGCGAAGCGGAAGAAGACGAAGCCGGGAACGAAGGTGATCGTCGTCGATCCGCGCCGGACTCCGACCGCGCGCATCGCCGACCTCCACATTTCCTTTACCGCCGGCAACGACCTCGCCATCCTCAATTCGATGGCCTACGTCCTGGTGACGGAAGGGATGATCGACGAGGAGTTCATCAAGACGCACCTGATCTTCGGCGAGGGGCCGAACGCGGACAAGGGGTGGGCCGATTACGTGAAGTCCCTCGAGGACTACACCCCGGAAAAGGCCGCGCAGGACGCCGGTTGCAAGGCCGAGGACATCGTCAAGGCGGCGCGCTGGTTCGGAGAGAAGGGAAAAGCCTCCATGTCCATGTGGTGCATGGGGCTCAACCAGAGGACGAAGGGAGTCTGGGCGAACAACCTCGTCCACAACCTCCACCTCATTACCGGCAAGATCGGCACTCCGGGCAACACGCCGTTCTCGCTCACCGGGCAGCCGAACGCTTGCGGCGGAGTCCGCGACGGCGGCGCTCTCTCTCACCTTCTTCCGTACGGCCGCGTGATCGCGAATGAGAAGCATCGCGCCGAGATGGAAGCGCTTTGGGGAGTCCCCGCGGGGACGATCGCTCCGAAACCAGGGCTGGCGACGGTGGATATGTTCCGGGCGCTCGAGTCCGGAAGTCTCAAGTGCCTCTATATCATGTGCACCAATCCGGGGCAGTCGCTGCCGAACGTTGGCCGCTACCGGAAGGCGATGCAGAAGGAAGACGCATTCGTCGTGGTGGCCGAGGCCTATCACCCGACGCGCACGTCGGAGCTGGCCGATGTCGTTCTGCCGGCAGCGCTCTGGGTCGAGAAGGAAGGCGTATACGGTTGCGCGGAGCGCCGCTATCAGCTGATGGAGCAGGCGACGAATCCTCCCGGCGAAGCACGCCCCGACTTCGCGATCCTGTGTGATCTGGCGAACCGGCTCGGTCACGGCAAGCTGCTCCCCTTCAAGAACACCACGGAAATCTGGGATGAGGTCCGCGGCCTGGCCAAGGGAACGGCTTACGACTTCACCGGCATGACGCGCGCGCGGCTGCGGAAGGAGCCAGGCCTGCTCTGGCCGCTGCCGACCGAGGGGCATCCCGGCACGAAGCTCCGCTACGTGAAGGGTCACGATCCGCTGGTTCCGGCCGACTGGCCGCACCGGATCAAGTTTTACGGGCGTCCCGACAACAAGGCCGTCGTCTGGATCCGCCCGCAGAAACCCCCTGAGGAGGTTCCCGACGCCGAGTATCCGTTCTACTTCACTACCGGCCGGAACATCGAGCATTGGCATACCGGCACGATGACGAAGAACTGCAAGGAGCTGAAGAACGCGAACTACGAGACCATGGCCGAGATCAACCCGGAAGATGCCAGGAAGCTCGGCATCAAGACGGGCGACAAGGTCCGCGTCAGCTCGCGCCGCGGCTCGGACGTCTTCAGAACGAAAGTTGCCGAAACTTCGTCGAAGGGGCTCGTCTACATGCACATGCACGACCCGGATCACATGTGCAACCTGCTCACGAATGACGCGGTGGATCCTGGCTCGAAGCAGCCCGAGTTCAAGATCTGCGCGGTCAAGGTGGAGAAGGTCTAAACCTACAGGTTGGAGGGGCGGCGCTTCCGGCGCCGTCCCTCCGAAGGAAACCCTATGATCATCGCTGGTGTCGTGATTCAGACTCTTCCCGGCCTCGCGGCAGACGTGGCCACGCGCCTCGCCACCGTCGAAGGCCTCTCCCTCCGCGGCGGCGACGGCGACGATCGCATCGCGGCCGTCTGGTCGACCGAGACCCCGGAGTCGCTCGAAAAACTCGCCGAGTCGCTCGTCAACGAGGATGAGTCGATCCTCGGCGTCTTCCCGGTCTTCGTCGGAGATGATGCGGCGTGAACAGGAGCCGCTTCTCGTGGCTGCGGGAGTTTTTCGCTCCCTCGCCACTTCGCCCGCCCGGGGCGAGGGGGGAGAACCAGTTCTCCGCTCTCTGCATCCGCTGCAACCGCTGCGTCGAGGTCTGCCCCTACGGCAGCCTGAAGCCAGCGGGGCTGGAGAGGAAGGACATGGGGACTCCTCTTCTCGTGGCGCGTGACGTCCCCTGCTATCTCTGCATGCAGTGCCCGCCGGTCTGCCCGAGCGGAGCGCTCGACTCCGCCCTGACGGACAAGTGGAAGGTCAGGATGGGCGTGGCGGTCGTCAACGAGAAAACCTGCTACGCGTTCCAGGGAATCCTCTGTCGCACGTGCGTTGACGAGTGCCCTCTTGGCGAGTCCGTCATTTTCCAGGACAACGACCTTCTCCCGCGCGTGACCGACAAGTGCGTCGGGTGCGGCATCTGTGAAAAGGTCTGCCCCGCAACCGAGCCGGCGATCGTAGTGCAGCCGGCCGGCACGGTGGCGTGATGGCGAGACCCTCGTGGCGCCGCTGGACGCGATGGCGGCGTCTTTCCCAGATCCTCATCGCGGTTCTCTATCTCGCGATTCCGCTCCTCAATCGCGGCGAGCATTACCAGCTCGTCGGGACGCTCGCCTCGCTGAAGGTGGGGCCGGTCGATCTGGTCGAGCCGGCCGGAGGGATCGCAGCGGCGCTTGCGGGAAAACAGGTCGTCGCCGCCCTCGCGCTCGGGGTGCTGCCGGTCATCGCGCTGGCGCTCATCGCCGGTCCGGTCTTCTGTTCGTGGGTCTGCCCGTGGGGTCTGATTGCCGAGATGGTCGACCGGGTGAAGCAGAAGCTTCTGCCGCGGAGGTGGATAAAGAAAGGGTGGGCGCGATCGCGACGCTGGCGGAGCGGAATTCTCATCACGCTGCTCGCTCTGGGGGCGGTCAGCTCGATCCCGATCGTTGCGATCCTCTCGGCTCCGAGACTGATCACGACCCTGCCGGTCGAGGTGCTCTATCTTCGGATGATCTCGGCGGTCACCGGCGGGTTGTTGCTGATCCTGCTCCTCGTCGAGATCGCGGCGCCGCGCCGCCTCTGGTGCCGATCGATCTGTCCGGCCGGCGCGATGGCCAACCTGATGCGGACCCCGCGCACGCTCCGGATCCAGTGGAACCGGGACACCTGCGGATTCGAGAGGCCCCCCGCGTGCTGGACCGGATGTCCGGTCGGCCTCGATCCGCGCCGGATCGGAACGTTCGACGGCTGCACGAGCTGCATGGCGTGTGTCGACGGCTGTCCAACCGCGAGCCTTTCGCCGGCCTTCGGAGTGGCGAAGAAGGCGAAGTAACCGAACTTTCGGACTAGCCCTTTCGCTGCTCCAGCATCCGGTTGGCCCTTTTCCAGCCGACGATTGCGATGGTGATGACGCCGATGAGCATGATGACGATAGAACCCAGAATGAGGGTGTCTTCGGCAATGTCCGGGATGAGCGCGGCCAGCAGGGTGAAAAAAATGTGTGCGACCGCGAAGTACAGCAGGTCGCGGGCGCTGGCGGCATTGGCTTCGTACCAGACATGCTCGTCAGCGTAGGTGGCCGCGACGCGCAATCCGTAAAGCGCATTCGGACGGACGCGGCGGCGCATGAGCGGAATCGCCAGGCCGGCAATCAGCAGGTCCGACCCGATGATGAGCAACAGCCCGAAAAGCATGAATCCATTCTACGGGCGAGAGTAAGCTGAGTCGATGAAGAGTGGCGAGATCGATGTCGAGGGGTGGTCGCGGCGGGATCACTATCGGTTTTTCCGCGCGTTCGAGCGGCCGCATTTCAGCGTGTGCGCCGAGGTCGAGGTGACGCGGGCGTGGGAGTCGTCGCGTGAGGGTGGGAAAGGGGCCTTCAATATCGCCGTGCTCTGGTCGCTGCTCCGCGCTGTGAATGAGGTCGAGGCGTTTCGGCTGCGAATCCGCGCGGACGGATCGGTCTGGCTGCACGAGCGGGTTGGCCTCGGACCGACCGTGCTGCGCGACGACGGGACATTCGGATTCGCGCGGCTGCCGTACGTGGAGGGTCGCGCCGAGTTCGCGAATCATGCCACGACCGAGCTCGCGCGGGCTCGCGCTGAAACGGGGCTGCCCGCCGACGACCCGTCGCAGGACGATGTCGTCTTTCAGTCGACGCTGCCGTGGATCCGCTTCACCTCGTTCACGAACGCCATCCCGCATCGCGACGATTCGATCCCGCGGATCGTGTTCGGAAAGTTCGTCCGCGAAGGAGAAAAGATGATGATGCCGGTCGCGGTCGAGGTGCATCACGCCGTGGTCGACGGGAGGGATGTGGGGGAGTTCTTCGAGAGGTTCGCGGAGGGACGAGGGGTCATGTCATCCCGAACGTAGTGAGGGATCAGGGGGGGCGGGGAGTCCGAAAACGCGAGACAGGCTTTCGGCGCGGGATGTGAGTTCGTCGTTCAACTCACGCCGAAGTCACGTCACCCGCCGACAAGGTCCCCGCGTTCCCGGATTCCCCACCCCCCCTGATCCCTCGCTACGCTCGGGATGACATGCCGGGGCTCTGGAGAGCCCCGGCCACGTCCACTTACCGGGTCGGGCGATCGGTGTTCATGCCGCCGCCGGCGGTGTCGGGATAGCGGTACTCGTAGGCGTGACGGATGTAGTTGCGGTCGTTCTCCCAGGTGCCGGGGTAGTCGCTCCGCAGCTTCGTCTCGAGATCGTTGTTCCAGGTGGGGTACTGCGAGCGGTAGGTCCGGTTGGCGGCGTGGCCGAAACGGAACGCCTGCTCGCGATTCTCGAAGGCATCGTCCGAGCCGGCGGCCTGCTTCACCGTGTCGTCGACGTCCTGATTGAGATCGCGCGCCTTGTCCGACCCGAAGTCGTGCTTGGTTTGCTCCCAATCATTCTTGAAGGCTGCTTTGGTGCGCTCCCAGGCGCTGTCGTGCTCATCCTTGTACCAGTTCGGTCGTTTGTTCATGCGTTTGTTTCTCCTTTCAAATCAGCAGACAGATGAATTGAAAGAAGCGCGCCAGAAACCAAGCGAGCAGGTCCGTAAGAATTCGACATCCTGCAATTCTGAGATCCTTCGGTCGCGCTCGCGGTTCTCGTGAATCGCCACCTCTATGCGGCGCTCCCTCAGGATGACAGGAGCGGGGGCTACAATTACCGCATGGCTACGAAAAAGAAGGATGACGAGGGGCGGTTCTACGCGCTGATCGAGAAGCTGTTCAAGGAAATCGATCAGGATTCGATCCAGGCCGAGGTCGCGGCGCTGAAGAAGGCAAAGCCGAATCTCTCTCGGGAACAGCTCGCCGACCAGCTGACGAAGAAAGCCGCCGTGCGGGTGGCGAGCGTCGGCGCCGCGGCCGGCGTGGCGGGCGGGCCGCTTGGCGTGCTGGCGATGGCGCCCGACATCTTCAACCTCGTTCTCCAGCAGAGCCGGCTTGTGCTCTCAATCGCGTTTCTCTACGACCAGGAACCGCATCTGAAGCAGCGGTTCCGCGAGGTTCTCGCCACCCTCGCCGTCGCCACCGGCGCCTCGGCCGGGCGCCAGGGGATGCGGCTGCTGATCACCAGGGGCCTCGAGCAGGCAGCCGCCGCGAAGCTGGCCAAGAAGATCTTCGGCCGTTTCCTCATGCGGCGGATCCCCGCGATCGCTCCGGTTCTCGGTACCGTCGCCGGCGGAACCATCAACTATCTCTCCATGCGCGCGGTCGGACGCACTGCCGTCAGCTACTACTCCGGAAGGGAGCTGGAGGTGGAGCGGAGCAAGCCGAAGCCGAAACAGATCGCGGCGAAGAAGACGGCGAAGAAGAGCCCTGCCAAGAAGAGCGCGGCGAAGAAAGGGAGCACGAAGACGCGCTCCAGTCGAACCTGATCGAATTGAGCTCGACGAAAAAACGGCCGTCCCGGGTGGGACGGCCGTTTTCGTGCTGCGAAGCGCGTGACTGATTGCGATCAGGCTCCGAGGGCGATGGTCGCCCACGGGAGGCGGCGCACGCCGGCGACGGCCTCATTGATATTGGATTCCGTCTCTGAGTTGCCGAGCGTCTTCTGGAGATAGCTGATCTCCACCGACACGAGTGGCGTGGAGATGAGGCGACCGGCCGCGTGCTGAAGAATCCGCTCGGTGACGGCGACCTTCCGCTCGCGGACTGCCTTCACCGCAGTGGCCTTTCCCGCGGTCGTCGCGGGAGCGGCTTTAGTCTTGCGAACCCGAGTGGCGCTCATCAGTTCCGCCCCTTGGAGGGACGCGCCTCGTTGACCACGAGCGCCTTGCCGTCGACCTCTTTGCCGTTCAGGCCGGCGATGGCCGCATTCGCTTCGTCGGCCGAGTTGAACTCGACGAAACCAAAACCGCGCGAGGCGCCGGTGTCGCGGTCGCGGACGACCACGGCGGACTCGGCCGCTCCGAAGGGGGCGACGAGCTCTTTGAGCTTCGCGTCGTCGATGGAAGAGGGAAGGCTACCCATATAGAGTTTCATCATGATGGCTCCTGCCGGCCGGGCCGGCTGCACACGCCGGAGCGCCCGGAGAAGCGCTCCAATGCGGAGAGCCACCCCGTAGGGCGTGTCGGCTTGCGTGTAGGCTAAGGGGGGTGAGTCCGAGGAGACTGGCTTAGTCCAGATCCATCGAGCAGCGGGGATCGTTCCCAGCCGGAACCTCCAGTATACGCTGATGTCATCCCGAACGGAGTGCCTGCCCTGAGGAGCGACAGCGACGAAGGGAGGGATCAGGGGGGGGGCGGGGAATTTGTACGGCGCGGGGACCTCGTCGGCGGAGGATGTGAGTTCGTCGTGCCGTCCACGTTGCTGCGCCCGACACGACGAAACCTACATCACGCGCCGACAGGGTTCCCGCGTTTACGGATCTCCCACCCCCCCTGATCCCTCACTCCGTTCGGGATGACATTACGGCAGCACCGTTTCCGCGAGAGCCGGCACGGCTTCGCTCTTCTTCGGACGCAGCAGGACCATCCCCATCCAGATGACCGTGGCGAAGGCGGCGATGAGCAGCAATCCAAAGATGGCGATCACTCCCCACTGCGGCTCGGTCCAGCTCGTCAGGGCGAACCCGGACGGTTCGAGTGTCGCGCGACGCACCTCGTCCCGTACCAGGACCATCGCGACCATCGAGCCGCCGAGTGCGATCCACGCTCCGCGAATGGCGAGATCGACCCGGTGGCCGGTCATCACCAGCAGTCCGAGGGCCAGCGCGGCGAGTCCCAGAATGATTCCGACGCCCATCCAGAGCGCGGGAGCGAGTCCCGCACCGAGCGCTGCGCCCTGGCCGATGAGGCGCATCATCACCTGCTGGGGCAGAACCAGGAGCCACCAGAAACCGACGACCACGTTCACGGCTGTCGCGCCGGCGAACCAGAGCGCGCCGTGACGCATCACCCAGGTGCCGAAGGCTTCGTCTTTCCGGCGCGCGATGACACCGTACGATGCGACTGCGAGTCCGGCGAGGGCGATGGCTCCGAGAACCATGTGCAGATACCGCGGGAGGAAGGTCACGTCCCCCACATTGAGCTGGGTGCCCCGAGCATTCTCGATGAACATCGGCAGGAAATTCGCCGGCCGGAGGGCGAGGCTCATGTTGTTGACGTAGATGAACGCGATGGTGAGGAAGAAAGCCGCGGCGATTCCGCCGATCCAGGGGAGCAGGCGACGGAATCTCTCCGGATAGAAGGCGATCAGGTAGGTTCCGTAGTAGGCGAGGATGAGGATCGGGATGACCGAGAGCCAGACCCACCCCATCAGGATCGACGAGGTGAACATCAGGCGACCGTACAGAGCCTGGAGGAAGAGCAGCGGTGCGACACCGAAGGTGACCGCGGCCGCGACGAGAGTCGGCATCACCTTCCCGATCGACGAGGCGAGCCGTCGGTGATGCTCGGACGAGCGCCGGGTGAGCGCGATGGCGGAGATGATCGATCCTCCGAGAACCGCGTTCATGGCGAGAAGGTGAAGAAAGAAGGTCAGCAGGAGCAGCGCCCAGAGGAGCCAGGCCGGCGCGGGAAGCGGAAGCGGCTCGGCATTCGGAATCGCCATCGCCAGGATCGTGATCACAGTGCACCTCCAGCCGCCGCGGTCGCGATCCAGGATGCGAGCGCGCGGCGCTCCTCGTCGGTCCCCTCGAACGGCGGCATCATGTCGTTGACTGCCTCCAGGTCGCCGATCTCTTCGTAGAGCTGTTCCTCACTCCTTCCGGCCACCCTCTCGAGCAGAGGCCAGTCGGAATCCGGCCCGTGGCACATCGCGCAGTTCTCTTCGAACAGCCCCGCGCCCGCGTCGGCCGTCTCCGAAGGCGCCGGCTGGTCGACGCTGCCGCCGCCCAGCGTGGCGAGGTAGACGGCCAACGCCCTCTTTTCGCTGGCAGTCCCGGAGAAGGGGGGCATCGCCCGGTTGCGCCAGCTTGCCAGGACCACGCCCGGCGTCGACCAGGTGGCTTCGCCGCCGTGGATGTCCTGCGGAAGGGCGAGGCGATCGAGCAGCCCCTCGATGGTCGAAGCGCTCTTGCCGGCGACGAGCGGACGGATCGCGACGTAGCCGTCGATGGTGTGGCATTGCGAGCAGGTGAGTCGGAACACCTCGCGACCCGCGGCCTCTTCATGCTCGGCCGGGATGATTGAAGCGCTCCGCACTTCGGCCGGGAGCGCCGAGAAGCGGGTTACCGGGAGGATGCCGCTCTCGGCCAGCCGGTCGATCCGGATCGGATCGACAGAAGGGGTGGTCGCGGCCTGCGAGCCGTCCGGCGGGGGAATCCGGATGCCGCTCACGAACATGTGCGATCCGATGACGTACGGCTTGCGGAGGTCTTCACGGACCCATTCCGCGCCGCCCACGGCGGCGAGAGCCGCGAGCATCAGCGCCGCGGTTGCGACGCGAGCCCACGAACTCTTCCGGAGCGCGGCGACGGTGAAGGAGAGCACGATCACCAGCGCGAGCGAGATGAATGCGACCCGAAGCGCCGTCTGCGCCACGGGGTGACCGCTGGCGGCGGGGGCGAAGACGGCGCCGAGAATTGCGAGCGGCCGGGCGGACGCGGCGCCGAACATCGAGGCGACGGGGATGCCGGCCGAGGCGGCGGCGCTGAAGAACCAGACGAGGCCGATCGGAATGCCGACCGCCATCGGAATGACCCAGCCGAAGGTCGCCCATCGCCACACCTTCGCCTTCAGCTCGGGGGATGCGAGCCACGAAGCCGTGAAGAGCGCATAGACGCCGGCGAGGCCGATCGCGCCGAGAGAGCGGATCCAGAGCGCGGGCCAATAGGTCGGATTGAAGAAACCGTCCCAGAAGGAGAAGGTCTCCAGCCAGCGGCCGGGCGTCATCATGTAGGTGAGGATGCCGTTGATCACGATCATGCTCGCCCAGGCGGCGCCGAAGTAGATCCAGCCGATCGCCATGTGCATCTTCGCGGTCAGCCTGTCCCATCCGTAGTAATAGACGAGGGCCGCGGCGATCTCGACGAAGAAGAAGGTCCACTCGATCGCCCATCCCCAGACGAACACGTTGATGAGGGCCGCGGTGGCCGAGGGGTGAACCAGGCCGATGGTGAACCAGATGCCGACCCCGGTGACGGCGCCGAAGACGAGCGTCAGCAGGACGAAGAAGCGGCTGAGTCGCCGGACGTAATCGAGCAGCGCTCCGTCGTTCTCCTTCCGGGCCTTACGCTCGGTCAGAACGAGGAAGAGCCCTCCGCCGACCGCGAAGTGCGACACGAAGACGTGGACGACGGCGACGAACGCGATCAGAAGACCGGCGGCAGGAAGTTCCCAGATCGGATAATTCATGGCTCCTCCTCGGTGAGAGCGTCGGACCACAACTACTCCCGGGAGGCCACCAAACGCGGTGCGGGACTTCACAGAGGGGCGTGAGCAATGTGGCGGAGGATCCTTTCCTCCGCCCACCGAGCCACGAAGAGGAATCCTGCAATTTTGAGTTCCTTCGGTCGCGCGCGCGGTTAGCGTGAAGCCACCGTTGGCGCGGCGCTCCCTCAGGATGCCTTTCGCGGGTACCCCAGTCCCTCCAGCGATTTCGCGATCGAGTCGAGGACGCCCGGGTCGTCGATGGTCGAGGGGACGCGGTACTCGCTCCCGTCGGCGATGTGGCGCATCGTGCCGCGCAGGATCTTCCCCGAACGCGTTTTCGGCAGGCGGTCGACCACCGTGGTATCGCGGTAGCAGGCGATCGGGCCGATCTTCTCGCGCATGAGCGAGGCGATCTCGAGCCGGATCGAGTCCGCCTCGCGATCGACTCCCGATTTGAGCACGACGAATCCGAGCGGCACCTGTCCCTTCATCGCGTCGGCGGCGCCGATGACGGCGCACTCCGCCACGTCGGGGTGGGTTGCGATCACCTCTTCCATCGCGCCGGTCGAAAGACGATGGCCCGCGACATTGATGACGTCGTCCGTCCGCCCCATCACGAAGAGGTATCCGTCTTCATCGCGATAGCCGCCGTCCGCGGTCAGGTAGTAGCCGGGATAGCGGCTGAGGTAAGAGCTGACGAATCGCGCGTCGTCGTTCCAGAGAGTGGGGAGGGTGCCCGGAGGCAGCGGAAGGCGGACGACGACCGCGCCTTCCTCGTTCGGACCGCACTCGCGGCCGGAGACGTCGACGACGGTGATGTCGTACCCCGGGACGGGAACGGTGGGAGAGCCGGGCTTGACCGGGAGGGTCTCGATGCCGAGACAGTTGGCGGCCATCGGCCACCCCGATTCGGTCTGCCACCAGTGGTCGATCACGGGGCGATCGAGAAGCGCGCGTGCCCAGTGAAGCGTGTCCGGATCGAGCCGCTCTCCGGCGAGGAAGAGATACTTGAATCCGTCGAGGTTGTACTTCCGGGCGAGCTCGCCGCGGGGGTCTTCCTTCTTGATCGCGCGGATTGCGGTCGGAGCGGTGAAGAGGACGCGGACCTTGTGCTGGCTGATCACGCGCCAGAAGGCACCCGGATCGGGCGTGCCGACCGGCTTGCCTTCATAGAGAACGGTGGTGCAGCCGGCGAAGAGGGGCGCGTAGACGATGTACGAATGGCCGACCACCCAGCCGACGTCGGAAGCGGCCCAGAAGACGTCTCCCTGGCGGACGTCGTAGACATTCTCCATGCTCCAGCGGAGGGCGACGGCATGTCCGCCGTTGTCGCGGACGACGCCCTTGGGCTGTCCGGTGGTGCCGGAGGTATAGAGGATGTAGAGGGGATCGGTGGCCTCGACCGGAACGCAGTCGGCGTCGGCGGCGACTTCGAGCGCGGTGTTCCAGTCGACGTCGCGCGGCACGACCAGGTCGGCGACGATGCCGGGACGCTGGAAGACGACACAGTGGTCGGGCTTGTGCGTGGCGAGATCGAGGGCGCTGTCGACCAGGGGCTTGTAGGCGAGCGTCTTCGTCCCCTCGAACGCGCCGGAGGCCGTGAGAAGGAGCTTCGGTTTGGCGTGATCGATTCGAACCGCGAGCTCGGGAGGGGCGAATCCGCCGAAGACGACCGAATGAACCGCGCCGAGCCGCGCGCACGCGAGCATGGCGATGACGGTCTCCGGAATCATCGGCATGTAGATGATCGCGGTGTCGCCTCGTTCGAGGCCGAGGTTTCGGAGAGCCCCGGCGAAGCGGGCGACGCGGTTTCGCAGATCGCTGTAGGTGAAACTGGCGACCGTTCCGGTGACGGGGCTGTCGTAGATCAGCGCGACCGCATCGCCCCGCCCCTCATCGACATGGCGATCGAGGGCGTTGTAGCAGGTGTTGAGGCGCCCGCCGGTGAACCAGCGATAGAACGGTGCGCGGGTCTCGTCGAGGACCTTGTCGTAAGGATGGTCCCACACGATTCCTTTCGCGGCGCGCGCCCAGAACTCTTCCGGGTTCTCGATGCTCTCGCGGTGAACGGTTTCGTAATTCGACATGGGATCTCCTCCTCGAATCGCGGTGCGCCTCTGCTTGAAAGGTTGACCGAAATGATGCCCTTCCTGCCGACGTCGCGACCGGGTATCCGTCACGCCATCGAGTGACGGTCGGCACAACCGCACCGCTCGCCAGTCGGCGAGAGTGACCAGACAGATCACATCGACGAGTGAATCGCCCTGGTGGCACATCCGCCTCCACGACGATTTCGCGAGGAGGCAGCGATGTCTTTCAGGCTCCTGACCCCGGTGGCAGTAATCGTCGTCTTTGCGTCGCTGTTCGGCGCTCTTCCCGCCCACGCCCAGTGGGAGCTCACCTCGGGCGACACGTCGATCAAGTTCGGCTTCCTCGTCCAGGCTCGCGGCGAGTCTCTCGAGACCGGCGACGTGACCGCGGAGAATCTTTTCTTCCGGCGCCTTCGCCTCCTCGCAGGCGGAAAGCTCAGCGACCGGCTGACCTTCTTCTTCGAGACCGACAGCCCGAACCTCGGAAAGGGGGAGGGACCGAACGGAACCAAGAACGCCAGCGACGTCTTCATCCAGGATTTCGTGCTCAGCTATCGCTTCGCGGACGACCAGTTCCTCGACGTCGGAATGATCCTGCCGGCTCTATCGCACAACGCCAATCAGAGCGCCATTTCCCTGCTGGCGACGGACTACGGCCCCTACTCGTTCCTCACTGCCGGTCCTCTCAACACCCGAGTCGGCCGCGACTACGGCGTTCGCGCCCGCGGCTACGTCCTCGGCGACCATCTCGAGTATCGCGCGGGCGTCTATCAGGGCCTCCGTGGCCCGGGCTCCTCGAACTCGCTCCGCTTTGCCGGACGCCTCGTCTACAACGTATTCGAAGCGGAAAAGGCGCTCTTCTACGGCGGCACCTATCTCGGAGCGAAGAAGGTCCTCTCGTTCGGAGCGAGCCTCGACCACCAGGAGGACTACGACACGAGGGGTCTCGACGTCTACTTCGACGGTCCGATGAGCAACGGCAACTCGGCCACTTTCCAGGCGAACTGGATGCAGCATGACGGAGCCTCCTTCCTGACCGCGCTCCCCGAACAGGACAATCTCCTGGTCGAAGCGGGATACCACTTCAAAGCCACCAGGCTCATGCCCTTCGTTCAGTACGCCGCGCGGGATTTCGACAGCCCGACGGGGAACGACGAGGACAAGGTCCAGGTCGGCCTCGGATGGATGCTTCAGGGGCACGGCCGGAATCTCAAACTCTCGGTCGCGCGGATCACCCCTGACGTCGGTGAGGAAAGCACCGAGGTGTGGCTCAACTTCCAGGCGTTCCGGTTCTAGAAAGGCAAGCCAGAAGTCAGAAGCCAGATTGAAGACAAGCCAGAAGCCAGAAGCCAGAAGAAAAGGCGAAACTAGAAGTCGAAAGCCAGAAGCCAGAAGAAAGATCAACGGCAAGCAAAGTCGGAGGTCCGCCGGTCGGGATGACGGGCCGTCGTTGCTCTTGCTTTTTCTTCTAGCTTCTGGCTTCCATCTTCTGACTTCGCCTTTTCTTCTGGCTTCTGGCTTCTGGCTTCTGGCTTCTGGTTTCTGGCTTCCCATCCCCCTCACCGTCCCGCTCCGCGGGACCGGACCGGCGCAGCCGGTCCCTACGGGCGCCTACCTCGCTCGCAGCTGGCGCAGCGTCTTCGCTCCGAGCCTGGCGCGGAGGGCCAGGAAGAGCTGGGCGGTGGCGAGGGCGTCGCCGAGGGCGTGGTGCGCTTCGAACGGCGGGAGCCCGAACATCTCGCACAGCTCGGTGAGCGAGCGGGGAAGCGGCGCGGCGTACGGCTGGAGCTGCTGAATGCGCTCCTCGACCCGGGAGACGAGAACGCGCGTGTCGACGATCGGGGGCTTCGGCCAGCGTGATCCCGTCGCCCGGAACGCCCTCTTGAGGAAGTCGACGTCGAAGGGGGCGTGATGGACGATGAGCGCGGCGCCGCCGGCGAGCCGCTTCCGGACACGCTCCATGACTTCCTGAAGATGCGGGGCGCCCAGCAGCTCGCCCGGCAGGATCTGGTGCACCCCGAGAGCATTCCGATCGATCTCGTCGGCGAACTCGGGGCGTACGAGCGTGTAATCGTGGCCTCCCCAGTCGATCGCCCCCTTCCGGATCGGCACCATGCCGACGGAGATGATCTGATGCCTGCGCGGCTGCAGGCCGGAAGTCTCCAGATCGAGACTCCAGTAGTCGACGGCGTCCCATGGAGGCGAGCGGAAGATCACGGGCCGGCCTCGCTCACGACAGCAGGTTGGTTCCGTAGCGCATGGCCACCGCCTGTTGAAGCTCCGCGATCTCGACGAATGTGTCCTTCAGATGGCGCCGCTCGAGCGCTGTCAGCTCCTCCAGGCGGACCGAGTTGTCGATGGGCCGCCCTTCGCGATGCGAGCGGAGCTGGTGGGCGAGCCGGAGGTGGAGAAGAAAGCGGAACGCCTCCCGGAGGGTGTCGGCCCCCTCGATGCTCACCCCGTCCGGTTCGCCGGCGGCTCGGGTGAGCCGGTCGACCGTGCCGCGCGCGCGGATGCCGAGGGCGAGAGCGTAGAGGCGCGCGAGGGCGACGATCGGGATGATCCCTCCCTTCTTCAAATCGACGCCCGCCGGTTTTTCACGAATCCGGTGGAACAGGCCGAGAGGGGGGCGGAAGCCGACGGCGTTCTTCGCCATGCGCGCGAGAAAGATGTTCTGACGGCCGGCGCTCTCGATCACCTCGTGGAGGGGCTCGAGATCGAGAGTCCCCGCGATCCGCCGGAAATCGAAAAAGTTCGCGGCATCGATCAGCGCGCGCTCGCGCGGCTTGTCGATCCAGTCGGAGAACTGCCGCTTCCAGTCGGCGAGAGGCATCGTCCAGCGGCTGGCCATGAATCCTCCGGGACATGGGGGGATGCCCAGTTTGGCGAGCCCGGCGACGGTGCCGGTTCCGAGCTCCCGGAAGTACGCTTCCGCCTCGGGGCTCCGTTTCGCGTAGACGAGAGCGTTGTCCTGGTCGGTGAGCAGCGCCTGTTCCATCCGCCCCTCGGAGCCGAAGACGATCCAGCCGTACTCGCAGGGGGGCTCGCCGAGCCGCTCTTCGACCGATCGCAACACGCGCTTGGCCGCAGCGTCGTTGAGGGTGGCCACGATCCGGCCGATCTCGAAGGCGTCGAGGTTCCCCTGAAAGAGGACGTCGACCATTGCGAACATCTCGGCGGCGAACCCGCGGAACTCGTCCGGTTCGCGCAGCCGGTCGAGGAGCCGGAGCAGATGGAGGGGGCTCTTGAGCTGATGGCGGAGAAGGTCCGTGTCGGTGATGATCCCGAGAATGCGCCCCTCCTGCTCGACCGGCAGATGATGGATCCGCTGCTCGAGCATTTCGAGTAGGGCTTCGAACAGACTGGCGCTGGCCGGAACGGTGCGGAGAGGATGGGTCATCACGGCGGAGACGGGCGAAGCGGGGTCGAAACCCTTTGCCAGAACGCGGCGCCGCAGGTCGCGGTCCGTCACGATTCCGGGCGGCTCGCTGGAGATCAGAATCGAACTGACCTTCTCAATGGTCATCGTCTGGGCCGCCTCGACGATCGTCGTCTCGGGCGTGACGGAAACCGGCGGGCGGGTCACCAGCCCGGCGACCTGGTCGGCCAGGCTGCCGGAGAGGATTGATGGTCCTCCGGCAGCCGAGCCGCGGAGGCGGCCGGCGAGTTCCTTGAGGAAGTACTCGCCGAACGCGGGAACGGTGAGCAGATCGTCGAAGAGCTTCTTCGGGAGGCGGTAGAGGAGGGTGTCCTCCTCGGCGATCACGTCGACGGTCGGGCTCCCTCCGCCGAGAAGGGAGGGATACCCGAACGGATCGCCCTCTTCGAGGATCTGCACGACGCGGCCATCGCGCTCGAGCCGCGTCGATCCCTTGCGGATGACGAAAAGAAACTCGTTGCTCGCATCGGTGCGCCGGAGGATCGTCTCGCCGCGCGCGGCGTAGGCAATCTCGAGCGCGCGCTCGACCGCGCGCATCCGCTCCGGATCGAGCCGGTCGAAGGGAGGCGTACGGCTGAGAAAGTCGCGAGGGTCCACGGTCAGGCTCGGAAGCTATCGTAGCGCAGGGACGAGGGACGAGGGACGAGGGGCGAGGGATGATGTCATCCCGAACGTAGTGAGGGATCAGGGGGGGTGGGAGATCCGGTGACGCGGAGACCCTGTCGGCGAGGGATGTGAATTCGTGGTTCAAACCTGAGACGAATTCCCCATTACCGCCGACGGAGAGTCGCGGGTTGAGGAACGAGTGACGAGAGGCGGTGACTCGCCCCTCGCCCCTCGCCCCTCGCCCCTGATTAATGTGCGTCAGCCGCCAGCCGCGCTCCACGCGGAACGCGGACCGATTCCACCATATCCTGAATTTCCTGCGGAGGCGGAGGCGTCAGGCGCGAGACGACGATCGTGACGATCAGGTTCACGATCATCCCGACCGTTCCGATTCCCTCCGAGCTGATGTCGAACCAGGCCGGCATCCCGAAGTACTTGTTCGCGGTGATGTAGGCGAGGGTGAAGATCAGGCCGGTGGACATTCCGGCGATCGCCCCTTCGCGGTTCGTTCTCTTGTCGAAGATGCCGAGAAGGATGATCGGGAAGAAACTGGCCGCGGCCAGGCCGAAGGCGTACGCGACGACCTGCGCCACGAACGCCGGTGGATATATGCCGAATATGCCCGCCACGACTACGGCCACGAAGATCATGACCCGCCCGACGAGCAACCGTTTCGCTTCCGTCGCCTGGGGATTGATCAACCTCGCGTAAATGTCGTGCGCGATCGAGCTGGAAATGACGAGGAGAAGACCCGCCGCGGTTGATAGCGCGGCCGCGAGCCCTCCCGCGGCGACCAGAGCGATGACCCAGGGAGCGAGCCCCGCGACCTCGGGCGTGGAGAGGACGATGATGTCGCGGTCGATGATCACCTCGCTCGTCGCTGTGTCGGGAGTGAGATGGATGATGCCGTCGGCGTTCTTGTCTTCGAACTTCAGAAGGGCGGTGGTTTCCCACTTGTCGACCCAGTCGAGCTGGTGAATCTGTTCGAGACTCTTGCCGTTGATCGAGTTGATCAGGTTGAAGCGCGCCATCGCGGCGATGGCGGGAGCGGTCGTATAAAGAAGGGCGATGAAGAGCAGTGCCCAGCCGGCCGAGTAGCGGGCCGCGCGGACGCTGGGAACCGTATAGAACCGGACGATGATGTGGGGGAGCCCGGCCGTTCCGACCATCAGGGCCATGGTGATGCACAGCACGTCGATCATCGGTTTCGAGGCGAAAGGCTGCGTGTACTCGGTGAATCCGAGATCGGCCTGCAGGGAATTCAGCCGGGGAACAAGGTCGCTGAACGTGAAGGCGAACTGCGGGATCGGGTTCCCGGTCAGCATCCAGGCGATCGCTCCCGCCGGGATCAGATACGCGCAGATCAGGACGCCGTACTGGGCGACCTGCGTCCAGGTGATCCCCTTCATTCCTCCGAGGACCGCGAAGAAGGAGACGATGATCATGCCGATGATGACGCCGGTGTTGATGTTGACGTTGAGGAACCGGCTGAAGACGATTCCCACACCGCGCATCTGGCCGGCGACGTAGGTGAGCGAGATGACGATCGCCGCAATGGCAGCCACCACGCGCGCGGTCGACGAGTAGTAGCGGTCACCGACGAAGTCGGGAACCGTGTACTTGCCGAACTTCCGCAGGTACGGAGCGAGCAGGAGTGCGAGCAGAACGTAGCCGCCGGTCCATCCCATCAGGTAGACCGTTCCGTCGAATCCCATGAACGAGATCAGGCCGGCCATCGAAATGAAGGAAGCCGCGGACATCCAGTCCGCTGCAGTGGCCGCACCGTTGTAAATGGCCGGCACGCCCTGGCCGGCCACGTAGAACCCGCGCGTGTCCCGCACGCGGTTCATGTAACCGATGTAGAGATACCCAGCGAAACTGAGGCCGACGAGCAGGTAGGTCCAGGTTTCGACGCTCACAGGTCCTCCCCCTCGTGAACGTCGTACTTCTTGTCGAGCCAGTCCATGTAGAACGCGTAGAAGAAGATCAGGAGAACGAAGACCACCATCGATCCCTGGTGCGCCCACCAGAAGCTCATCGGAAGCTGCCCTACCCGAACCGAGGAGAGGGGTACCGCGAGGAAGATTCCAAAAACGTACGATACGAGTGCCCAGATGGCGAGGAGTATGGCGATGACGAGACGGTTGGCCCGCCAGTAAGACTGGACCGAGGTCAATTTCACGGGTGCCTCCTGCTCCAAAGTATTTGTGGATCGGGGACCGGAATGCGTGGGAATTCCGTCGAGAATAAGCGGCGGCGATGGATGGCTGTGTGACTATTGTCACTCGCAGCGTGTGTGGGTGTCACCTCGTCGAGAGACGTGAAGGACGCCGCTTCGAGGGGAACGGAGCTCACCGACGGCGCTTCTGTCGCAGCTCTTCGCCGACCTTCCGGTTGGAATCACAGGCGGCGCCCGTTGTATCCTCTCCTTCTCCTGGGAGGTGAACTCGATGGCGCGCACTCCGTTATTCGGTCTGCTTCGGCGCTCGCTTCGCGCGGCGCAGGTCTCGCTTCGAACCGGCGTGGAGCCGAACGAGATTCTCGAGAGAACCGCGGAGCGGCGGGTGACGCGTCGAAGTTTTCTCGCCGCTTCGGGGACGGCCGCGGCAGGACTCGCCGCGGTTCGCTGCATGCCCGCCGCGGGGCAGCTGTCGGGCTCCGAGCCGGTCCTGATCGTCGGCGCGGGGATCGCCGGGTTGACGGCCGCATACCGGCTCGAGCAGCACGGCGTCCCGGTGCGGATCATCGAGGCCCAGCCTCGCGCAGGCGGCCGGATGTGGAGCCTCCGCGATCGCTTTGCGGACGGGCAGGTGGTCGAGCTCGGAGGAGAGCTCATCGACACGGGACACACGGTGATCCGCTCGCTGGCTGCGGAGCTCGGGATCGACCTCGATGATCTTTCGAAGGACGATCCGGCGCTCGCGGGCGAGATCTGGTTCTTCGGCGGTGCCCCGCGGACGGAGGCCGAGGTCATCGAAGCGTTCCTGCCGATCGCGCGGGCGATCGATGCGGATCTGGCCGTTCTTTCCGGAGATGGGGACATCACCGCGGCCCAGCCCAATGGAGGCGAGGCGCTCGACCGGATGTCGATCGCGGGGTGGCTCGACGGCCACGGCGTCTCAGGGTGGATTCGCGACCTGATCGACATCGGGTACACGACGGAGTACGGCCTCGAGATCGCCGAGCAGTCGGCTCTCAACCTGCTGACCATGATCCAGGCGACCCACAACTCGTTCGAGATCTTCGGGGAGAGCGACGAGCGCTTCCACGTCCGCGGCGGGAACGACCGGATCACCTCTACGCTCGCGGAGCGGCTCGACGCCGACATCGAGACGGGAACCCTGCTCGAATCGATCAGCCAGCTTCCGGACGGGTCCTACGTCGCCTCGCTCAGCCGGGACGGCTACGCCTTCTCGGTCGGCGCGCCCAGGGTCCTTCTCACCATGCCGTTCACCATGTTGCGCAACGTCGACATCCGATTCGAGCTCCCCGAGCGGAAGCGGCGGGCGATCGACGAGCTCGGATACGGGACGAACGCCAAGCTGATGGTCGGTTTCGACGACCGCGTCTGGCGCGAGCGCCACAAATCGAACGGGAGCGTGCTCACTGATCTCCCCTTCCAGCTCACCTGGGAGACGAGCCGGCTCCAGCCCGGGAACGCGGGAGTGCTGACGAACTTTACGGGCGGACGGCACGGTGTGCAGCTCGGACAGGGGACCGACGCCGAACAGGCGCGCCTCCTCGTGCGCGATCTCGAGCGGGTCTACCCCGGCATCGGCGCGACCCGCGAGGGGATGACCGAGGTTCGCTTTCACTGGCCGAGCTTCCGCTTCGCGAGAGGGAGTTACGCCTCCTACAAGCCGGGACAGTGGACCGCCTTCCGGGGAATCGAGGGGGAGCGTGTGGGCAATCTCCTTTTCGCCGGAGAGCACTGCTCGCTCGAGGCGCAGGGTTTCATGGAGGGAGGATGCGAGACCGGCATGGCAGCGGCCAACGAAATTCTCTCCGATCTCGGCCTCCGCACTACCGAGGCGGCGTGAATTGTGGACGCCATTGTGGCCGCGGATCTTTTTCCGCGGCCTGCGGTCGTGCCCCGACGCGCGGAAGAAATCCCGGGATAAAGGAACTTCGCACCTTCCGGTCGATCGCCCCCTGAACACGAAGCCGCGGTAAAGAACCGCGGCCACGCCTGGCCCCCTACGGCCTATACTTTCCCACCATGAAGACGCTTCGATTCCTCGCCATTTTCCTCCTCGTCACTTCGCTCGCGCCCGCGCAGAGTGTCCGTGAGACCGTGGAGGCGTTCGCGAAGATCGGCTCGGCGACGTCTCCCTCCTTCTCGCCGGATGCGAGGCAGCTCGCCTTCGTGTCGGCCCTCAGCGGAACGCCGCAGATCTGGATCATGCCTTCCGCGGGCGGCTTTCCGGAGCAGATCACGGCCTTCGACGATCCGGTCACGGGCGTCCGATGGTCGCCCGACGGGAAGTGGCTGGCGTTCGGACTGGCCCCTGGCGGGGGATTGAACAGCCAGGTCTGGCTCGTGCGGCCGAACGGGACGGGTCTGCGGCGCATCACCGACGGCGGGCGGACGAACAATTGGCTCGGCGAATGGCTCGACGACGGAAGCGCGCTCACGATCGCGTCGAATCGCAGGGATCCGGCAGCGGTCGAGCCGTATCTTGTCGACCCGGACGGAAATCACACCCTCATCGCAAAGAGCGACGGCATCGCTTCGATCGCCGACGTGAGCCGCGACGGGCGGACCATCCTCCTCTATCGCCTCGTCAGCCGCGGGAACGACAACCTCTATCTATGGGATCGTGCGTCCGGACGGGAGACGCTCCTCACCCCGCACGACGGTCCGGCTGAGTTCTCGGGCGTACTCTCGCCCGATGGGAAGACCGTCTGGCTGACCACCAACGCCACCACGGACCGAGCTGCCCTCGGTCGGGCCCTGGTGGGGGAGAAGGGAGCCGGACCGATTGAGGTCGTGATCGCGCGCGACGACGCCGAGCTCGAAAGCATCGAGATCGACCCGAGCGGATCGCGGCTTCTTCTGGGATGGAACGTCGCGGGACGCTCCGAGCTGCAGACGTACGAGATCGAGAGCGGCCGCACTCGGAAAATGAATGCCCCTGGCGAGATCGTCTTCTCACCGCGGTTCTCACAGGATGGTCGCTATCTCCTGGTCAACGCCGGCGGCGCCGCCGCGCCGGTCGACATCTGGCTGGTCGACACACAGACCGGCGACCAGCGGCAGCTCACTCGAAGCCCGCATCCCGGGATCGATCTCGCATCCCTGGTGAGGCCGGAGCTGGTGCAGTGGAAGGCGCACGACGGGCTGCCGCTGAGCGGATGGCTCTACCGCCCCGATGGCGCCAAGGGGCCCGGACCGATCGTCCTCAGCTTTCACGGCGGGCCTGAAGGACAGGAGAGAACGTATCTCCGCGACGTTTACCAGGCGCTTCTCTCCCAGGGCATCTCGGTGCTCGCTCCGAACGTCCGCGGCTCATCCGGCTTCGGCAAGAGGTTCGTCAACCTCGACAACGGCGCCCTGCGGGTGGACTCGGTCCGCGACATCCGCTCGACCGTCGAGTTCGCGGTCTCCAGCGGGATCGCGGATCCGCAACGGGTCGGCATCATGGGAGGTTCATACGGCGGTTACATGGTAATGGCAGGCCTCGCGGAGTATCCGGAGCTGTTCGGGGCGGGGGCGAACCTGTTCGGCGTGGTCAATTTCGAGACGTTCTTCGCAGAGACCGAGCCGTGGATGGCGGCGATCTCCAAGGTGGAGTACGGAGATCCCGATACCGAGAAAGAGATGCTTCGGGAGCTCTCTCCGATTCACAAGGTGGACCGGGTGGTGGCGCCGACGATCGTTCTTCACGGCGCGAACGACACCAACGTCCCGGTCGTGGAAGCGGAGCAGGTGGTCGACTCGCTGAAGAAGAGAAACGTGCCGGTCAGGTACGTCCTCTTTCCCGATGAAGGGCACGGCTGGCGGAAGACGGTGAACCGGATCACCTCGACGGTGGAGATCGTCGAGTGGTTCTCGAAGTATCTGGCGACACCAGCGGCCGAATGATCCGTCGCGCTCTCCTCACTCTCGGGATGCTTCTCGCGCTGCCCCTCGGCGCGCAGGAGCCGCTCCCCGCTGCGTTCGAGGCCGAAGGGCTTCTCGGCGGAAACGGGGTGGAGATGACGTTGGAGTGGAGATTTGCGCCGGGAGATGATCCGGCGAGGGCGAATCCCGATTTCGACGACTCCGATTGGACTCCGGTGCGTCCGCTCGACGCCGCGGGGCATGAGGTCGGCTGGTATCGGCGGCACCTGCGGCTCGATTCCGCCCTCCTCCACATCCCCATTTCCCTCCGGATTGAAGCGCCTGGGATGACGGACGTCTTTCTGGACGGGCGCCGCGTGCTGGTTTCCGCACCGCCGGGGGGCGGAGGAGGGGCGTGGACGACGGTCTCGTTCCAAACCACCTCTCCCGTTCTTGCGGTGCGTCATGCATGTGGCGGGTGTGAGAGGGGTTTTCTCCTCCGGATCGAGCCGCCGCGGGCGCGGACGCACAGGATCGCCGCCGGCATCCTCTCGACCGTGCTGGCCGTCGTTCCCCTGGTGCTCGCCTTCATTCATCTCGGCCTCTACCTCTCCGACCGCCGCACGAGAGAGAACCTCTTCCTCGCGCTCACCCTCGCCTCATTCTCGGCAATCGTCGCCAGCGACGGGCTTGCCGAGCTCCGGGGAGAGTACCCGGCGATGCTCCTCGCCGGGCGCCTGGTGACCCCGGCGATCATCGCCTCGGTTTTCTTCAGCCTGATGACCTACTACGTCATCAGGCGGAAGCCGTTTCCCCGAACGTGGATCGCATTCGCCCTCGCCGGAGCGATCGCGGCGGTCGTGGCGTTCTTCACTCCGGTGAACGCGATCAGGAACACTATCTGGTCGCTCTACTTCGTGCTGCTCATCGTCGAGGTGATTCGGCTCGAGGTGAAGGCTCCAACGCGAACCGAAGGGGGAATGAGGCCGCTTCTGGTCGGCATGTCGATCCTTCAGGTCGCGATCGTGCTCCAGGTGCTCGTCGTCGCGGGGATCATCCCCGGCGGCTTTCCGTGGGGGAACGTCTACTATGTCGGCCTGATCGCGTTCGCGATCGGCACGTCACTCTTCACGGTGAACACCTTCGCCTTGACGCGCCGGAGGCTCGAGCGCAACGAGGGAGAGATCGAGAGCGCGCGTAAGCTTCAGGAGGCGATGCTGCCGAAGGAGCTGCCGGCGGTCGAAGGCATCGGAGTCGCGGCATGGCTCTCCACGGCGACGGAGGTCGGAGGCGACTATTACGATTTTCGCGAGCCGCCCGAAGGAGGCCTTCTGGTCGTCATCGGTGACGCGGCAGGGCACGGGCTGGCCGCGGGAGCGATGGTCACGGCGATCAAGGCGCTCTTCGCAGGAGTCCGTGGCGACGAGAATCTTTCCGAGTTTCTGGCGAGGACAGATGCGGTCCTGCGCCGCATGGACCTGAGGCTCCTTCACATGTGCCTCTCGCTGGTGCGGATCACCGGCAGCACGATCGAAGTCTGCTCCGCGGCGATGCCGCCGGCGCTGATCCGCCGCGCGTCGACCGGCGCGGTCGAGGAGCTCGGCATCGGCGGTCTTCCGCTCGGCGGTCGATTGCAGGGAACCTGGGACTCGCGCACGGCCCAGCTGCTTCCGGGGGATACGGTGCTGCTCGCGAGCGACGGCCTTGCAGAGCTGCTCGACCCCTCGGGCGAGCCGTTCGGATTCGACACGGTCGCTGCGACATTGAAGAGAGTTGGTGAGGGCTCAGCCGCAGCCGCGCAGATCCTGGAGCGCATCATCGCCGAGGCCGCGCATTGGCAGGGGAGTGCGCCGCAGCACGACGACATCACCCTGGTGGTGATGACGGTGGGCGCGCAGTCATCCTGAGGGAGCGCCGCGCAGGAAGGTCGTTCACGAAGACCGCGGGCGCCGACGAAGGAACTCAGAATGGCAGGATCCTGCCACCTGCCATTTCCCCCGCACCCAACGCGATTCTCGCATTTTGAGTTCCTTCGTCGGCGCCCGTGTTTTCGGATGAGCAACCTCGTTCTTCTTGCGCCTCCTCAGGACGACTGTGTTAAATTAACTTTCACCAGGTTCAAATGACTTCGACCACCGTCCAGGAAGGGCTTCGCTCGTATCGCATCGGCGAGAAGGTGCGCCAGCTGCGGCTTCGTAAGAAGCTCGGCCTCGTCGAGCTCGGCCGCCACACGGGGCTCTCTCCCGCCCTTCTCTCCAAGATCGAAGGCTCGAAGATCTTTCCGCCGCTCGGGACACTGCTTCGCATCGCCCTGGTGTTCGACGTCGGGCTCGATTACTTCTTCACCGAGCGCGAGGAGAAGAAGACTGTCGCGATCGTCCGGAAGAACGAGAGGCTCCGGTTTCCGGCCGAGGCGAGGCAGAAGGCTCCGCCGTACATCTTCGAGAGCCTCGATTTTCCGGCGACCGAGCGGGCCTCCAGCTCCTTTCTCGCCGAGTTCACCGCGACCGAGCCGGCGAAGGCCGCCGCGCACGAGCACGAGGGGGCCGAGACGATCTACGTGATCAGCGGGAAGCTCGCGCTCACGATCGACGGAGAGGAGCACCTCCTCTCCGCGGGCGACTCAATCTACTTCGATTCCTCCGGCGCCCACTCGTATCGTCGCGTCGGATCGGCGCCGTGTCGGGCGGTGATCCTGACCGTAGGGACTAGGGGCTAGGGACTAGGGGCTAGGGAAACAAATCACCCTCCTCCGTTTGATGGTGGGGTTGCTTTTCCTAGTCCCTAGCCCCTAGTCCCTAGCCCCTGCTTCACTTCCTTTTCCTCCCATGAACAATCTCCCCGCTTTCTTTCCCCTCCTTCAAACGACTTTCAAATGTGCATTGCATTCAAATCGATTTGACTTATATTCAAAGCATCACAAGGAGGAACACATGAAAGCAACTGTAATCGCACTGACTATCGCCCTCTTCGCTCTCCCCGGATTCGCCGGCGGTGCTGAGAAGGGTAAAGACATCGTCGAGACCGCCGTTGCGGCGGGCTCCTTCAACACGCTCGCGGCGGCCCTCACCGCGGCCGACCTGGTGAAGACGCTTCAGGGTTCGGGACCGTTCACGGTCTTCGCTCCGACCGACGCGGCTTTCGCCAAGCTCCCCAAGGGAACCGTCGAGAAGCTGCTCGAGCCGAAGAACCGCGCCAAGCTTCAGGCCGTGCTGACCTACCACGTCGTCGCGGGCCGGGTCCCGGCTTCCGAGGTCGTCAAGCTCTCCTCGGCCAGAACCGTCGAAGGTTCGGACGTGAAGATCCGCGTCATGAACGGCACGGTGAGCGTCGATGACGCGAAGGTCGTCAGCGCCGACGTGGCCGCGACCAACGGCGTGATTCACGTCATCGACTCGGTCATTCTCCCCCCCGGCTTCAAGCTCTGAGGTCCAGGCGCTGATTCACGAGGGGCGAGGGAGTGTCACCTCCCTCGCCCCTTTCGTACGTCCCCGTGAGCCGGCCGGAGTTTCTCAGGCTCGCGGGCGGAAGAGAGTAAAGTCCCTTTTCAATGCACATTCTCGTCACCGGGGCGACCGGGTACATCGGTGGCCGGCTCGTCCCCCGCCTCCTCGAAGAGGGACATGCGGTCCGGGTCATGGTTCGCGACGCCGGCCGAATCGCCGGGCGCTCGTGGGCCGGAAGAGTCGAAGTCGCCGTCGGCGACGTGTTCGACGTCGCCTCGCTGGAGCGAGCGACCGAGGGAATCGACGCCGTCTTTTACCTGATCCACTCGATGGGCGGAGCGAAGACGTTCCGCGAACTGGACCGGCAGGCCGCGCAGAATTTCGTGGCCGCGGCGCGGCGCGTACCACGCACGATTTATCTCGGCGGGCTGCTTCCGCCCGGCGACCACACTTCGGAGCATCTCGGAAGCCGCGCCGAAGTGGGGGGGATTCTCCGATCGTCGCTCCCGGCGCTCGAGCTGCGCGCCGGACCGATCATCGGCGCCGGCTCCGCCTCGTTCGAGATGGTCCGCTATCTCACCGAGCGCCTTCCCGCGATGATCGCGCCGCGCTGGATCGGCAACCGGGTGCAGCCGGTCGGCATCGACGACGTTCTTTCCTATCTGGTCGCATCGATCGATTTGGATGCAACGGGCATCGTGGAGATCGGAAGCGACCGGCTCACGTTCCGCGAGATGATGCAGCGCTACGCGGAGATCCGCGGCCTGAAGCGTCTCATCCTTCCCGTGCCGGTCCTCGCGCCCCGCGTAGCCGGATTGTGGGTGGGGCTGGTGACGCCGATCCCGAACTCGATCGCGGTACCGCTGATCGAAGGAATCGTTCACCCGGTCATCGCCGACACGACCCGCGCGGAGGAGCTGTTCCCGGAGGTTCGCCCGCTTGGATATGCCGAGTCGGTGCGGCGGGCTCTCGAGCAGGCGATGGCGGGAGAGACCGAGACCAGTTGGAGTGGCGCCCTGCGCAACGTCCCCGCCTTCGAGCTGTCCGACAAGGAAGGGCTCATTCGAGAAGTGCGCGCGATCGAAGTCGCCGCGACGCCGCAAGTGGTGTTCGATACCTTCACGACTCTAGGCGGGGAGCAGGGGTGGCTGGTCTGGAACGCGGCATGGCGCGTTCGCGGGCTGCTCGACCGGATCGTTGGAGGCCCCGGGCTGCGGCGAGGGCGGCGTCACGCGAAGGAGCTCTTCGCTGGCGAGGCCGTCGACTTCTGGCGCGTCGAGAAGGTCGAGCCTCCGAACCTCCTCCGTCTTCGCGCCGAGATGAAAGTCCCGGGGCGCGCCTGGCTCCAGTGGGAAGTCGCGCCGGCAGATGGCGGAGCGAAGCTCGTGCAAACGGCGATCTTCGCGCCGCAGGGGCTTTTCGGCGCCCTCTACTGGTACGCGCTCTACCCGCTCCACAAGAAGATCTTCAGCGACCTCGCGAAAGCGATCCGGATCCGCGCGGAGGGGTGAGTGGCAGAGGATCTTTTCCTCTGCCATCTGAGCCAGCATCGTTGGCAGGACAATCCTTTCGAAGTACGGCGGCAGAGGAAAGGTCCTCTGCCACTGTGCGAGAATTGCCCTCACCCAATCGAAAGGAACGTCCGATGCTCCGACGATCGCTTCCCGCGCTGCTGTTTTTCCTTCTCCTTCCCTCCGTCGGCAGCGCTCAGGAAGCGCTCACCGAGCACACGCTGAAACTGGCCGAGGGCGCCTCGGCCGCTACGCTCGATCTCGATGAGATCGTGTGGCTCGCCGGTCGCTGGACGGGCGAGGGGCTGGGTGGCTGGGTCGAAGAGACGTGGGCTCCCCCGGCCGGCGGCGCCATCACCGGAACCTTCCGGCTCCTGAAGGACGACAAGCCTCTTTTCTACGAGTACTGGGTACTCGCCGATCACGGCAAAGGGACGACGCTCCGTCTCAAGCACTTCAACGCCGACATGACCGGCTGGGAGGAGAAGGACAAGTTCACCGAGTTTCCCTTCATCGGCATCATCGATGGAGTCGTTCATTTCCGCGGCCTGGCGTATCGGCGCGATTCCGAGGACAAGATGACGATCTTCCTCGCGCTGACGACGAAGGATGGGATGCGGGAGGAAACGTTCCGGTTGAAGCGAGCTCCGTAGAACGGTCTGCGGGTCCGAGAATTGAATGTCGGAAACCTCGTGACCATCCTGTCCCGACCCATCACCCTTCTGCTCTTCCTTTTGCCGTCGCTTCTCGTCGCGCAGCCGCAGTCATGGTTGCCCGAGACGCAGGTGAGCCGGAGTACGGCGAGTCAGAAGTCGCCCGTGGTCGTTACCGTCGATCGCGGTTTCTTCGCCGCCTGGCTCGAGGGGCCGGACAGCATGCCACGCGTGGTGGTCGGCCGGCTCCGCCCCGGTGGAGGCGCTGCCGCCGTGCCGGTCACCGCATCCACCTCGGCGCAGCTCGAGCCAATCGTCGCGAGCAGCGGCGACGTGGTCCTCGTCGCCTGGCTCGAGCCCGAGGGTGGCACGCGCCTGATGATCCAGCGGTTCTCGTCGTTTGGGGTGCCGCTGGAGGACGCGCGCGAGCTCGCGCAGACCCGAAGGGGTGATGACGGAAAGGTCGCTGCCTCGATCTGGGATGGCTCTCAGTTTCTGGTCGCGTGGACCGATAGCGACATCCGGTACGTGCGGATCACGCGCGAAGGTGTCGTTCTCGATCCAGCGCCGGTCGTCATCCCGCAATCACAACGTGCGGAATCCCCCTACCCATGGCCGCAGCTGAATCCCTCTTTCGCGACGACAGGCGATGTGACGCTTCTGGTCTGGCAGAACAGCTTCCGTCGTCGGGGAACGTGCATCGTCGGGCCCTGCCTTCCGATTCCGCCCCCGCGCATTGACGGAATCCGAATCGATCGAAATGGACTCCCGATCGACGCGATCCCGATTCCCCTGAGCCAGGGGGAAGGGCTCGGAGAGGAGCACCCGAGGGCCGCGTCGGTCGGGGGGTCGTTCTTCGTCGTATGGGAAGGCGGGCTCGGAATCGGTGGAACCGAGGTTCACACGGATGGATCGGCGGGCCCACCGCGCCACTACAGCTCCGGCGGGGAGACCATCGAGGCTTTGACCGCCGCGGCGGACCGCTACTTCATTCTCTGGCGCGACTCCGATGGATCAGGGAACGACGAGCTGTTCGGATCGTTCCTGCTTCCCACGCGACCCTGGACGGGACGCGTCCGGATTTCGCCCCGTGGTGTCTGGGGCGATTACTATCCAACGCCTATCCCGGCGTTTCACGACGGGGCCGCTGCAGGCGATGAGACCGGCTCAGTCGTCGTTCTCTTCACGCGAATCGAGCCCGATCTCGCTTCCGCACGGCGCATCTGGCAGCGGATCTTCGGGCCGGTGCGCGAGATGCGGAAGAGGGCGGTGGCGCGCTGACTTGCACTCAGGATGACCTGGGTGCGTCTTCGTGCGGCGCGAGAGCTGGCTTCACCCTCCCCATCAACGCAATCGCGAGGGCGCAGATGAACGGGATGAGCCGTTCGGCCGCGTCGCCCGGGGCGCTCGGGAAGAGATAGAGGACGACGGTGAGGCCGAAACCGGTGGCGATCGCGGCGAGGACGAAGCGGGCGTCGACTCTGGCGCCGGTGAGGCGCACGAGCAGGAGCGGGCCGAAGGCGGAACCGAGGGCGTGCCACGCGAAGAGGACGCGCGTGAAGATCGTGGCGGGGGCGTAGATGGCGAGCACGATCGCCGCGACGCTCACGAGAAGCACCACGATGCGGGTCGTCCGGAGCCCTCGTACATCATGCTCGTCGAGCGGCCTGCGCCCAGCCTGGCGCCAGTCCCATGAGATCGACGACGAGGCGACGAGAAGCTGGCTGTCGGCGGTCGACATGATCGCCGAGAGGATCGCCGCGATCATGATGCCCGCGAGGACGGGCGGCAGCAGCTGGTTGGCCGTCTCGAAGAAGATCTGTTCCGAGTCGGCGATACCGCGGAAGAGAACGCGCCCCGAGAGGCCGAGCGTGAGCATCCCGGCGTAGATGAACGAAGCCCATGCGATCGCGATCACCCGTCCGCGTCGGAGCGAATCGGCGTCGCGCAGCGCCATGAAGCGGTTGACCACATGCGGCTGGCCTGGGTAGCCGAGCCCGATGCCGAGAGTCCCGAGAATGAAGGCGAGGCCGAGAATGCCGGGGTAGCCGTGGGTGAGGCTGAGCGAGCCGGTGTCGGAGACCTCGCGCAGTGACGCGATGACCGCTGCGGGCCCGCCCGCGTGAACGAGCGCCACGACCGGCAGGAAGATGGCGGCGATCACCATCAGCATCCCCTGCAGCGTGTCGGTGACGCTGACGGCCCAGAAACCGCCGAGCAGCGTGTAGACGACGATGATCGCCGCGCCGATGGTGATGCTCGTCGCGGCGGGCAATCCGAACGAGCTCGCGAAGGCATGCCCCGCCGCCTGAAACTGCGAGGCGATATAGAACATGAACGAGAAGAGGATGGCGATCGACGAGAACCGCATGATGGTGGGATAGAGAGGATGGGTCGCGTCGCCGGCGAGAAACTCCGTGAGCGTGAGGCTCCTCGACTCCCGGCTCATCGGCATCAGGCGCGGGGCGACCCAGAACCAGTTGATGATGAAGCCCATCAAGGTGGCGGGAAAGAGCCAGAGCGCGGAGAGCCCCCAGGCGTACGCGGCGCCGCTGACGCCGAGAAGCGTCCAGGCGGAAGACGAGCTGGCCGACGCGCTGAGGGCCGCGACCCAGGGACCGAGCTTTCGCCCCCCGAGGTAGAAGTCGCCGTCATCGTGGGTGCGGCGGCTCGCCCAGACGCCGATCAGAACGAGCGTCACCTTGTAGGCGAGGAGGGTGAACAGGATTGCGGTGGATCGGGTCATTCCTGAGGAAATCACGGTAACAGATAGGACGAACAGGACGAATAGGACGGATAGGACGGATAGGACCTAGGACGAATAGGACATATAGGACAAATAGGACTCTACCTCGGGAGGGTTGCGGCCCCTGAACGAACGCCTTTCCCTCCCGCCCGTCCTATAGGTCCTATTCGTCCTATCTCCCCTTTTTCTTCCCCCCAGGTTTTCCCGGTTTTCCGCCCTTCTTCTTCCCCCCCACGAAATCCGAGTAGAAGCCGCGTTTCCCTGACGGCGGCGCGCCGGCGGGTGCAGGTTTCTCGTAGCGGCCGGCGGGCTTCGCCTTGCCGCGGTGGGGAGTCTTTTCGAGCTTTGCCCGGGTGGTCCGGCTGCGCGGCGGCTCGTCGTCCGACGCGAAGCGCGACCGCGGTTTCGCGGCGGCGGGGCGGCCGAAGGGAAGTCGCGCCGGGGCTCCGCGCGGATCTCGCGCTGGTGCTCCACGCGTGTCACGCGCCGGGGCTCCGCGCGTTTCCCGCATCGGGGCTCCGCGAGTTTCCCGCGCGGGGGGACGGCCGGGCGAGCGGAAGTCGCTTCCCGGGGCTTTCCGCGGGCGTCGCGGCGGACCGGCGGGCGAAGCGGCCGCGCCTTCCGGGCGGACGTCGAGCGCGGTTCCCTTGAACATGGCTCCCCGCATCGCCTCGAGCACCTGATCCTTCTTGTCCGCCGGGACGTAGACGATGCTTCGATCGTCCTGAATCTCGATCGGGCCGATCTCCTTGCCGGAGATGTTCGCCTCGTTCGCGATCGACCCGACGATGTCTCCGGGACGCAGCCCCTGGTTGTGTCCCGCCGAGATCTCGAGCGCGACTGTCGGCCCATCCTCGCGCCGGGGCCTTCTCTCGGGGCGGGCGCGTCCGGGCTCGGCCGACGTGAACTCGCGCCGCGCGTGGGGAGGACGATCCATCCCCGCGGGGCGTGGATGGCGAGAGAGAGGTGGAGGTGGAAGCTCTCGGTACGCCGGCTCCGGCTCCGGGACGAGCGACCTCGAACCGTTCGCAATGCGCGCCGCTGCCGCGGCGACTTCCGCGATGTCGAAGGACCCCTCCTCCGCGATCGCCTCGACCAGCCCGAGGTAGAGCTCGAGATCGCCGGCTGCCAGCTCCTTGCGGATGCTCTCCTTGAATGTCTCGATGCGCTTCTCGGCGACGTCGGCGCGCGTGGGCATCTTCATCGGCTTGATCGCGCTGCCGGTGAACCGCTCGATCTCACGCACCATCCGCCGCTCGCGCGGGGTGACGAAGATCGTCGCGAGCCCGGATCGGCCGGCACGTCCGGTTCTTCCGATGCGATGAACGTACGCCTCGACATCGTTCGGAACGTCGTAGTTGACTACGTGGGTGATCTGCTCGACGTCGAGCCCGCGCGCGGCGACGTCGGTGGCGACCACGATCTCGACCTGGCCGCTCTTGAGCCGGCGGATCACGCTCTCGCGTAGGCTCTGATTCATGTCCCCGTGCATGGCGACCGCGGGGAAGCCACGCGCCTCGAGTCGCTCCGCCAGCTCGGCAGCGCCGGTCCGCGTTCGCCGGAACACCAGCACCGCGGTGCCCGGCTCGAGCTCCAGCATCTGCGTCAGCACTTCGAGCTTCTGCCCCTCGGAGAGATTCAGATAGCGCTGCTCGGTCAGGGCCGTCGTCATCTGACGGTGCTCGACCTCGATCTTCTCCGGGTCGCGCAGGTGCTTCTGCGCGATCCGCTGGATCTCCTTCGGCATCGTGGCGGAGAAAAGCGCCGTCTGCCGATCCTCTGGAAGCCGGCCGAGAATCTTCTCGACGTCCTCCAGAAACCCCATCCTGAGCATCTCGTCCGCCTCGTCGAGAACGACGTAACGGATCTCTCCGGGGTCGAGCGAGCCGCGATCGAGGTGATCGATCAGCCGGCCGGGGGTTCCGACGACGACCTGCACTCCCTTGTGGAGGCGATGCAGCTGCGCGCCGATCGGAGCCCCTCCGTACACCGGGAGCACCGTCACGCCAAGGCCTTTGCCGTAGGAGTGAACCGCCTCGGCGACCTGCATGGCGAGCTCGCGCGTCGGCGTGAGGATCAGGGCCTGGGTTCGCGTCTGCTCGGGGTCGATTTTCGTCAGCAGGGGAAGCGCGAAGGCCGCCGTCTTGCCGGTGCCGGTCTGCGCCTGGCCGATGATGTCGCGCCCGGCGAGAAGCGCCGGGATGGTTTTCTCCTGAATCGGCGTCGGCTGCTCATAGCCGAGACCGCTCAGGGTCGCCGCCAACTCTTCCCGCAGCCCGAGCTTCAGGAATGGACTTTCGTTGATTTCGCTCATGCTTCCCCGCTTCCGCGCCGTGATCGGCACTGGACATCATATGCGAGCACGATGAATGCCGGGGGGAGGGAGGGACGAGGGGCGAGGGATGAGGGACGAGGAAAAGCCAGAAGCCAGAAGCCAGAAGCCAGAAGAAAAGGCGAAGCCAGAAGACGGAAGCCAGAAGCCAGAAGAAAAGTCAAAGGCTCACAAAAAATCCTGACCGAGGAACTCCGTGGCCGTACTCCGATTTTCTTCGGCGTCTGGGCTAATCTTCTCGCCCCTCGCCCCTCGTCACCAGATATTTTTCACGATGAACCACACATTCGCCGGCCGTTCGGCGAGGCGGCGGACGTACCAGGGGTACCAGTTTTCGCCGTAACTGATCAGGACGCGCACCGGGACGCCGGCCGCGGCGAGCGAGCGCTGCTCCTCGGACCGGATGCCGTAGAGCATGTGAACCTCCCACGAGGACGAGGGCGCTGCTCGCCGCGCTGCTTCCTCGCGGATCCGCCCGATGAGCTGGAGGTCGTGCGTGCCGAAGACCGGATACGCCTTTCCTTCGGCTGCCTTCTCGAGCAGTCGCGCTGACAGCTCGAAGAAGGAGCGGTCGGTGTCGCTCTTCTTTTCGAAGGCGATCTCCTTCGGTTCGCGGTAGGCGCCTTTCACCAGCCGGATGCCCGGCTCGAGGGGAAGGAGGCGCTCGAGGTCCGCCGCGGTTCTACGGAGGTACGACTGGAGGCAGAGGCCGACGCGGTCTGATTTCGCGCGCGCCGTGGTGAACACATCGAGAGTCTCGTCGACGTACTGCGATTCTTCGATGTCGATCCAGAGGTAGGAGCCGATCTCCCCGGCGCGGCGCGCGAGGGTGGTGACGCTCTCGTCGCAGAGCGCGCGATCGAGCGTCATCCCGAGGTGGGTGAGCTTGACCGAGATGTGAGTGGGGAGTTTGCGCGCATGGATCGTTTCGAGGACTTCGAGGTAATGGTCGCGAACCGCGGCGGCCTCCGAAGGTCGGGTGACGCGTTCCCCGAGGCTGGTGAAGACCGTTCCGATGCCTTCCGATGCAAAGGACGCCGCGGCTTCGAAGGCGGCGGAGACGTGCTCACCCGGCATGAAGCGCTTGAGCGCGCGCCGGGCGAATGCGCGCCGGCGGAACTGCGATTCGATCCATTTGCTTCGGGAGGCGCGCAGGAGCAACGACCGTGCGATCGACACGCGACATTCATACGCCAGGGTGGCGGAGTTTTCAATGTGACAGAGGATCTTTTCCTCTGCTCTCGCTGTCGGATGAAGAAGAGGACATGTGGCAGAGGAGGCATCCTCTGCCACATTCGGAGCTTCAGCGTGGGCAGAGGATGAGATCCTCTGCCACCATGTCAGTTGCGGCGTGCATCGCGGTCGCTCGAGAGCGTCCTCTCGGCGTCGTTCCAGGCATCCCGCACGGCATGTTTGGCCCGGTCCCACGTGAGGCGTGAGCTTCCTTTTCTCCGGTCCCAGTCCCGGCCGAGATCTTCCTCCAGCCTCGGGTCCCACGCGCGGTCGACGAAGGTCGATCGCGCCCACGTTCCGTAGTGATATGCCGGTCTGTAGTCCGAGTCGAAGTCGAGCGAGGCATCGTGATATTCGCGGCCGGTGACGTTGCTTCGCCAGTAATTGTCGGTGTCGGTATAGGTGCGATGAGTTCGATCGGTCCGTTCCCAGGCATCGCGGATCGGCTGCTGCGCATGCTCCCAGGTCATCCGTGAGGTGCCGCGCGAGCTGGTCCACTTCTGCTGCAGGTCGTTCTCGACTTCCTTCCAGCTCCGGTCGCGGTTCCTGTCGCGCGCTTCCCATCCGTACCGGTAGGCCGGCGCGTAATCGTTCTCCCAGGAGTAGCTGCTGTCGTAGTAGGGGCGTTTCTGATGCTCGGTTCTCCAATACTCGGTTTCGCCGGTGGGGTCGATCTTCTCTCCCGCGGCGTGTCCGGCGGCGCCGCCTGCGATCGCGCCGATCGTTCCGCCGATGAGCACGCCGATCGGACCGAACACTGCTCCGGCCGCGGCTCCTGCCGCCGCTCCTCCCGCCGATCCAACACCCGTTCCAATGGGATGCGATCCGGGTTCCTTGGTGAGCGGATCGCGATTCATGTCGCGCTCTTTCGGAGCGTCGCGTAGATCTCGTTCACGAGGGTCTCGTTCGTTCATTGGTGGTCCTCCTTTTCATACCGCTGCACCATGATTCGTGTGCAACACCAGTACCGCCGAGCGAGGAAATCGGACTCTGCGAAGTGCACAGCGAACTCGTCTGCCGAGTGCATGGCGACTGCTCATTCCATCGCTCGGCGTGAGTACGAGCAACGGCAACACCTAAGGAAGCCCGAGCCTCCGGCCGTTGATGTTGCCCTTCCCTAGCCCCTAGCCCCTAGTCCCTGGTCCCTGCTTTAATGGCCTCCATGAGCCGATACTTTTCTCTCCTTTTCGTCCTGGCCGTGCTCGGCTGCGCTACTGCTCCTCCGATCGGATACGAGGAAGCGCGAGGTGAAGTGATCCTGGTTCGACACGGCGAGACGAGCGGCGGGGGAACCGACCCGGCTCTCTCGGATGCGGGAGTGACGCGAGCGCGGCTGCTCGCCGAGACCCTCCCGCAGGTCGACAGAATTTTCACCACGAGCTACCGGAGGACGAAGGGAACCGCGGAGTTTGCCGCGAGCCGATTCGGCACCTCCGCCGAGACTTACGATCCCCGCGACCTCGCCGGGTTTGCGAGTTACCTGAAAGAGCTCGGCGGCGTATCGCTCGTGGTGGGCCACTCGAACACGACCGGAGAGCTCGTCCGTCTGCTCGGCGGCGATCCCGGATCTCCGATCAGCGACTCGGAGTACGATCGAATCTATCGCGTCTCACTCCCCTCGGGATCGACCCGGCAGGACCGCTACGGCGCTTCGTCGAACTGAGTCATCCTGAGGAGGCGCGCGATGAACGAGCTTGCTCATTCACGAGCTTGCGCGCCGACGAAGGACCTCAAAATGCGAGGATCGCGTTGGACGGGGCGGGGGCGAAGCGCAGGTGGCAGCATCCTGCAATTTTGAGTTCCTTCGGTCGCGCTGGCGGTTCGCGCGAATCGGACCCTCGCCGCAGCGCTCCCTCAGGATGACGGGAAAGTCGCTCTTCAGGATGACGCGGGGCGTGCGTCTCCCTCACCCATCCGCATCGACGCGAGCATGCCGCAGGCAGCGTGCTTTGCGGCCCCTCCCGAGTACCGCCGCACGATCGGAACGCCCAGTGAACCGAGGCGATCGCGAAAGCTTGCGAGCTCCTCGTCCGTGGCCCGGCGGAAGCCGTCAGGCCGCGCATCGTTGACGTCGATCAGGTTGATGCGGAGGGGAATCCCGCCGAAGAGGGTCCGGATCGCCTCGACTTCGTCGGCGCCGGTGTTGATCCCTCCGAGAACGACCCAGGCGATGGTGACGCGCCCGCCGACGGCCTGCTGGTACTCGCGCACCGCATCCGCCACTTCGGCCACGCTCCATCGCGACGCGACCGGCAGGAGCTCCCGTCGCCTCGTGTCGATCGCCGAAGTCATCGAGACGATGAGCCGGTAAGGAAGCTTCTCGCGCGTGAAGCGGCGGATCCCCGGCACCAGCCCCACGGTCGAGACGGTGATCGCTCGGGCGGCGATGCGGCCTCCGCACGGGTCGGAGAGGATCGCGGCGGCGCGGAGCACGCCGTCCATGTTGTGGAGCGGCTCTCCCTGTCCCTGGAACACTGCTCCGGTGACCGTTCCGGGGGCGTCGGCGCGTACCGCCAGAAACTGCGCGACGATTTCCCACGGCTCGAGGTTTCGCGTGAGCCCGAGACGGCCGGTCGCGCAGAAGGTGCAGCCCATTCCGCAACCCGCCTGGCTCGAGAGGCAGACCGAGAACCGGCCGGGAACCTCGAGCGGGATCCGGACCGCCTCGACGAGCGCGCCATCCGGAAGGCGGAAGAGGTACTTCACGAAATTGTCGACGGGGTCGGTCACGCGCTCGACCAGCTCGAGGGGCGTGCGATCGACGAGCCGCTCGACCGCGCCTTTGACCGGACGCGGAACCGGGCGCCGAACGGGAAAGCCGTCGAGCCCGTGCGAGATCCCGTGCGCCAGAATCCGGCGCGCTTCCCCATCCCGGACCTCCACCCCATCGGCGCGAAGCAGCGCCGCCAGATCCGCCGGCCGAAGTCCGAACAGGTGGGGGCGGGGAGGAAGGGAGGGGGGCACGGGGGTGGGAACGCGGGCGGAGGGCGATGTCATCCCGGGGGGGCAGCGTCATACGGCAAGCCAGAAGCCAGAAGCCAGAAGCCAGAAGAAAAGGCGAAGCTAGAAATCGAAAGCCAGAAGCCAGAAGAAAGAGCAACGGCAACACCCGACGGATAGGTCATAAAGGTCTGAGCTCTTGCCCTTTCTTCTAGCTTCCAGCTTCTGCCTTCGCCTTTTCTTCTGGCTTCTGGCTTCTGGCTTCTGGCTTGTCTTTTCTCCGTTCACCGCCCCCAACCCTCCATTCACCGGCGTCGTGAAGACACTCTTTCGCTGGCGCCGTACATTCCATCGTGCCCGGCGGAGTTGCCCGCGGCGCGGAAGGAAAGGAGAATCGATGGTGGAACAGAGCATGGAAGTCCAGAGCCCCTATCCGGCCGTGGCCACGAAACTCATCGCGGGGGCATTTCTCGCGGTGCTGGGTCTGCTGCTGACGGCCGACAATCTCGGCTACTTCAACGCGGAGCCCCTCCTTCGCTGGTGGCCGGTCGTGTTGATCGCCATCGCCCTCGTCAAGCTGTCGCAGCCGGGGAGTCACGGTCTGGCGCTCCTGCTCCTCGTCGCCGGCTCCTGGATCCTGCTCTACAACCTCGACGTCATCCGCTTCACGATCTTCGACCTCTGGCCGATCGTCCTCATCGGGATCGGCCTGAACATGGTCATGCGGACGGGACGAGGCAAAGGTGATTCGGCAACGGACGACCGGGTGAGCGCGACCGCGTTCCTGAGCGAGCGCATCCTGACCCCGACGGCCAACCCCTACCACGGTGGGGGGCTCGCGGCTTTTCTCGGAAGCCTCGAGCTCGATCTCACCCGGGTGGAGTTCGATCGCGAGAAGCCGGCGGTCGTGGAGGCGATCGCATTCTGGGGCGCGGTGACCATTTACGTTCCGGACGGATGCGAGGTGATCGGCGAGGTCATGCCGATCATGGGTGGATTCGACGTGAAGACAGGGGCGGTCCGCGAGCCCCGGCGGCAGCTCATCGTCCGCGGTCTCGCACTGATGGGTGGAGTGGAAGTGAAGAGCGCCGACCGGAGGATCTCGTGACCGCGCGCGCCGCTTCTCATCGCGGCCCCGGTCCCGTATTCGGGGTGGTTCTGATGGTTCTCGGAAGCGTGTTCCTGCTCGAGGAGCTCGGCTTCATGGTCGTCGGGCACCTCATCGACAGCTGGTGGCCGATGCTCATCGTCGTTCTCGGCCTTTCGAAAATGGCGTGGGAGCGCAGCGTGGGGGCGGGGGGATGGCTGGTGTTCGTCGGGTTGTGGCTCCAGGCGGTGGAGCTCTCGCTGTTCGGCCTGACCTTCGCCAACTCCTGGCCCGTCTTTCTGATCGCCGCGGGCGCAGTCCTGATCGCCCAGTCCCTGTTCGGCTCAGCGGATGAGCGGGCAGTCGGCCGGAACGAGGAGAAGCCATGAGTGATTCAGTCCGCAAGCGTTCGCGCGGCGAACGCCTCGACCGGTTTTTCTGGGGAATCCTGATCTTCGCGGGCGGCGTCGCGTTCCTGCTCGATCGCCTCGAGCTGATCGATGCCTGGGAAGTTCTCTACTGGTGGCCGGTCGCGGCTCTGCTCGGCGGCGTCCTGTCCCTGCTCGATCGGAAGCTGCTGACGGCTTTCTTCTGGTTCGCCATCGGGGCCGCTTTTCTTCTGCCGAAGCTCGGCATCCCGTTCCTCGAGCTGGGCGACGTGATGGATCTCTTTCCGCTGACCGTCACCTTCGCGGGCGTAGCGCTCATTCTCCAGGCGATCCGGCCCGTGCCGAAGGACGTGTTCGGCCAGGCGCCGGCAGGATTCCGGGCGGCAGCGCTGATGGCGGGCAACACGAGAACGGTCCGGACACCGGCGTTTCTGGGCGGTGATGTGTACGCGGTCATGGGAGGATGCGACATCGATCTGCGCGGGGCGAAGATCCAGGGCGACGAAGCGGTGATCGACGTTCTCGCCTTCTGGGGAGGAATCGACATCAAAGTGCCGCGTGAGTGGACGGTCGTCAACCGGGTGACGGCTCTGCTCGGAGGAGTCTCGAACATGACCGAGCCAGGCAGGGAAGGGGCGCCCCGCCTGGTGCTGCGCGGCGCGGCGATCATGGGAGGAGTCGAGGTACGAGCCCATGACGCGGAGTGAGGGCGCGGTTCCGGGCCGGACCGACGGGCTCCTCATGGGAGGGGTCGCACTCGCTGCTTTCCTGGCCGCCTGGCTCGTGGTTGGACGGTCGACGGAGGCGATTCCGGCGATGATGCTCGCGGCGGTGCCGGCTGTGCTGTTCGGATTCGTGGCGCTGGCCGCGCGGTATCCGGTGCGGGCATTTCCACTGCGGGGCGCGCGCGCCATTCTTCTCGGCGCCGCGCACGTCGGCGGGGCCCTGGTGGCCGCCGCCATCTGGGTCCTCGCGCTGCGCTCCTGGGGCGTGACGCTTGAAAGACTCGGCGCGGCGGCGGACGTTGAGATCGACGGCCGTCTGCTCGCCCTTCTGTTCGGAACCGGCGCGCTTCTCTATCTCGGAGCGGTCGTCGCGCAGTATCTGATCCTGGAGGTCGGATTCGCGAACCGATCGCGTCAGGCCGCGCTGCGGTACGAGATCCTGGCGCGGGAGTCGGAGCTTCGTGCGCTGAAGGCACAGATCGACCCGCACTTTCTCTACAACAGTCTCAATGCGGTGGCGTCTCTCTGTGGCTCGCGCCCCGAGGATGCGCGGAAGATGGCGCAGCTGCTCGCGGATTTCTTCCGGGCGAGCCTGCGCCTGGGAGGGCTCGGGGAGGTCACTCTGTCGGACGAGATCGGGCTGGCCGAGACCTATCTCGCGATCGAGAAGATCCGGTTCGGGCCGCGGCTGACGCTCGAGAAAGAGATCGAGTCCGA
>Ga0209347_1001344_pt1 | contig 41402 bp, 26 predicted proteins | sample AutmiccommuBRH23_FD_187382 | JGI IMG/M metagenome (GOLD analysis project Ga0209347, IMG submission 187382) | Deep subsurface microbial communities from Mt. Terri, Switzerland - Autotrophic microbial communities BRH/23 (SPAdes) (version 2) | ecosystem: Environmental > Aquatic > Deep subsurface >... | reverse complement strand
TCGGTGGTGGTGGATGGGGTGGAATACAGCGACCCGAGCGAGATCGAGGATGCTGGCGACCGCCAGAAAATTGAGCAGATGATCCAGCAGATGGAGGCGCCGGTTGGCGATGACGATGAAGATGGGTTGGACAGCCCGCTCGGGCAGGAATTCAAGGTGCAGTTCGCCGACGCGCAGCGCCAGGGGCGAAAAATGGCCCTGCTGTTCGCCCTGATCTTCGGGGGGATCGGCGTGTTACTGCTGGGGATTACGGCCGTTTCAGCGCTGGGGGCGGCGCGGCAGATGAGCCGCGAGCTGGAGGCGCCGGGGCAGGTGGTGGAGGTGGTGATGCGCCGGACAAGGGATTCCGAGACCAACCAGCTGCAGGAATATTATTACCCGGTGGTCAGCTTTGCGACGGCGGACGGTACGCAGATGGAGGTGCAGCTCGCCGATGGGAGCTGGCCCGCGGCGTATGGTGTGGGAGATCAGGTGACGGTGCTGTACGACTCGTCTCGCCCGCGCGAGGCGCGCATCCAGTCGGGGGCCAGCACGCTGCTGCTGTGGCTGCTGCCCATGATCACCGGGCTGGTGGGGACGGTATTCACGGCGGTGGGAGTAGGCGTGGGCTGGCCCAGGAAGCACAAACCGGCCTGGGAGTGACAACGGGAGAACAGAACACGGAGGCGGGAGGATTGTTTTCTATGAAATTCGCGTGGGATTAAACCGCAGATTGCGCAGATGATCGCAGATGCAGAAAGGGCAGTTGGAGCACGAAAGAAGCGAAAGAGACGAAGGTCACGAAAGGATGCCGGCAGATTGGTGTATGCAGGTCAGGCTGATGTGTTGTGTGTCTGAGCAAAGATCAGGAGTAGAGCCTGTCTGGAATCGAAGATAAGCTGCAGCGGCAGGAAGGGCTGCGGGCAGCCAGGTGAACCTTGAATAAAGCGGCAAGCTTCGGAGGTGAGCATGTTTAAATCGACTCAACGGGCGATTGTGTTTCCGCAGTCGGAGCATTTGCGGCTGGTGGGGGCGCTGGCCTATCACTGGGGGAATGCGCAGTTCGACCTGCCGCCGGTGGGGCGGGCTGCGCTGGTGGCGGGCATGGCCTTTCACGACCGGGCGTATGGCTATCTGGATACGCATGCCATCGGCGAGATTAGCGAGCAGGATTGGCTGGAGATTGCCCGGCGCGGCTTTGGGATGAGCTTCTCAGACCCGGCAGCCGATATCATCGCCCGCATGCATATCCTGCGCCTGGTACGCAGCCGCCCCATCTCAACCGCGCCGGGATTGGCAGATGAAATGGAGCAGGCGCTGATGGAGCAAACCGAGCAGGCGGGTTTCAGCCGGGAGCTATTCCAGCGCATCGACCGCATCACCAATTTCACCGACCGCATCTCGTTCGAGTTCTGCTTCGAGCGGGAGACGGAGGGCAAGCTGGCGGTATTCCCTCACAACGACAGCGACGAAGAAGTTGATTTGAGCTACCGTATCGCCGGCGAGACGATCATGCTCGATCCGTGGCCGCTGGACGTGGGGGAGGTGACGGGTTACCTGAGCGCGTTTCACCAGGCAGGTTACCCCCACAAACTGGATCCGCTGATTACGCCGTACCGCATTGTGCCGGAGTGAAGAGTCCGCAGATTACGCAGAACGGCGCAGAGAAGCAGAGAACCGCAGATTACGCAGATGGGCGCAGATATAGAGCGGAGTGAAGAGCAGAAACTAAGGTTTGCTGCAAGGACCAAAGGCAGGGACCGGTGAGCTAAGATCGCCGAGAGGCGCAGTAAGTACGATAAAATGCGTGTAGCCATTGTATGCTGAAGGTTTGGAAGATGAGAACCGGCGGCAGAGCCGTGTGAGCGTGTAAAGGAGGTTATGGATGAGCTGCAGCCAGTGTCAGGGGATCGATGAGGTTTTCGGAGAAGATTACGTGGGCCAGCAGCTCCGGCGTTACCGGGAGAAAGGCGCCGGCAAGACGACACGCATGCTGAGCGAGGCGCTGGCCAGCGAGGGGGTGAGCGGGCTGGAGCTGCTCGACATCGGCGGTGGGCTGGGAGCGCTGCAGCACGATCTGCTGGAGGCGGGGGCGGCGCATGCCACCCATGTGGAGGCAGCCCATGCCTATTACCGGGCAGCGAAAGAAGAAGCGGTACGGCGCGGGCTGGCCCAAAAGGTGAGCTTCCGGCTGGGGAATTTTGTCGACCTGGCGCAAGATATCGACGCGGCAGATGTGGTCACACTGGACCGGGTGATCTGCTGCTACCCGGAGATGGAGGAGATCGTGAAGCTATCGGCGGAGCGGGCGCGTAAACTATACGGGCTGGTGTACCCGCGCGATACATGGTGGAACCGGCTGGGAGTGGCGGTGGATAACCTGTGGATGCGGGTGCGTGGCAGCTCCTTCCGCGGCTATGTCCACCCGACGCGGGAAGTGGAAAAACTATTATTGGAGCGTGGATTTGTGAAGCGCTTTTTCAAACAGACTGCCCTCTGGCAGATAACCGTATGGAGGCTTAATGGAACAGCAACCTGAACCCATGCTTGTAGATCTCATCCAGTACAACAACTGGGCCAACCAGCAGCTGCTGGCAATCTGCCTGGAGCTGCCCGAGGACGCGCTGGCTGCGTCTGCGCCAGGCGCGTACGGCAGCATCCACCGCACACTGGGGCACATGATTGCCGCGGAAGCGGATTACGTGGGCCGGCTGACCGGTGAAAGCCCAGCAATGCCGTTCAAGTGGGAAGACGGGCCTTCGGTGGCGGAGATCGCCGGGTTCACGCAGATCGTGGCCGGGGCTTTACTGGACGCCATCCAGCGCATCCCGCCGGACCAGATGGTGCACGAGGAGGAGGACGGCAACTTCGTGGATTATCAGGCGCGCGTGCTGTTTATGCAGGTCATCGAACACGGCATCGAGCACCGCACCAACATTACCACGATCCTTAACAGCCTGGAGGTGGCCTTGCCCGAACTGGATATCTGGGGCTACGCCACCACGCACACGGCGCGGTTTAAGTGGCAGGAAGGCAGCCGGTAAGATTGGCAGCCCGGGATGAGCTGGTTGGAAAAGAGGAGCCGAGATGACACCCCTGGTCCTTGCGCCTGAACAGATCCTGAGCCTCCTGCAAGAAGGGCCGGTGCGGATCGCAGCGGCAACTGGCAGGGTGGCGCCTGAACGGCTGTGCGCCCGTCCAGGGCCGGAGGAGTGGTCGGCGAACGAGGTGCTGGCGCACCTGCGCGCATGCGCCGATGTGTGGGGCGGGTGCATGCACAGAATTATCGAAGAGGACCACCCAACGATCTGGGCGATAAACCCGCGCACCTGGATGGAGAAGACGGATTATCCTGAGCTGGAATTTCAACCATCGCTGCAGGCTTTTATGCTGCAGCGTGCGGAATTACTGGCATTTCTGGAGGGGCTGGCGGAAGCAAGCTGGCAGCGGACGGCGACGGTGAAAGGGGCGGGCAGACCGCTGGAGCAGACGATGCAGATTTTTGGAGATAAGCTGGCGCGGCATGAGCGGACGCATGTGAAGCAGATCGAGAGGATTGTTCGGGAGATGGAGGTTGAGCGTTGAGCGGGCCGGTGAGTCTTCGGAAACATAGACCCCTGGAATTTTCCGAAATCCCAGGGGTCTTGTGAGAGCTGCGGCTGGAACTCGCTAGTGCTCCAGCGTTGGCAGAAACACCTGGAAGGCATGGTTATAGTCCACCCAGACAGGCACCGCTACCTCCAGCGCCACGCCGCTGATCAGCTCGCCAGCGACAAATCCTTCTACAGCGAGGCGTGGCCGGATGCCCTGCACAACGGGTAAACCGGGCCTGATTGTGACGGTGACCGGCGCCTGCGTGTTGGGCTCCAGGGTGAGTCTGTCCTGGGATAATGTGACAACCCAATCGGAAGGGATGCCCAGCGGCCGGATCTCAAGCTCGATCGTGGCGGTTTCGGCCAGCGGGTTGCCGACCTGAATGGTCTCCTGATATTCAAAGATGCGCGCCAGGTTATTCCCTACTGGAGAACTGCTGGCTAACTGCCTTCCGGCGGAAGGGTTCACACCAAAACCGGTGGAAAAGGCGCGCAGGATCGTCCAGCCAAGCGTCTCATACAGATCCGCCCTGGTCTGGAGGCGATCCATCACTGAGCCGGCAGCTGCGGCCGGGTCAGTTGCCAGGTATTTCTGGCGCAGCAGCTCCAGTCCTTCGGGGTCCATGCCAGCCGTGGCAGCAGCCTGGCGCTCGACTTCATTCCATCCCTCGGTGCTCAGGCGGTCCTGGTAGGCTGCCCAGTCGGCTTCAGTAGTGATGAGATCGGTGAAACCTTCCGCTTTTACCTCGGTAATCAAGTCGTTGATCGCCCGGGCGTAAATGACCATGGCTCCGCCGGTCTGCTTGAGGTAATCTGAATAGGCGTTGGCCTGAATGGAGGCCCAGGTCAGATCCTTGGCCTCGGTTGCGCCTGCGTAGCGGTCATAGGTGACGATCGCTGCGGCCTGGACGGACATCAGGTCAAAGCTGGCCTGCATGAGCGTGTTCAGTGCTGCGGCGCGGGCGGCGGGCAGGTCGGGCCCGGCAGCCAGTGTGGGATAGGTGAAGGTTTCAGGGATCGCCAGGAGCATATAATCCTGCCGGGGAGGATCCTTCCCGAGAAAAGAACTAAAGGGGAGGCTCATCGTGGGACCGTTATAGCCGCTGCAGTTGGAACCACCGCCTAATCCACAGATAATACCGCCTCCGGCGCTGGTGATAAAATTGATAATATTGCCAATTCCCTGTTCGGGAATGAATCCCCCAATCACGTGCTTGGGACTTGTGAGAAGGGTAAAGACGAAGTTGGCATCTCCGATGCTATTGATGATGGCGTGAGAATTCGTGACCAAATTTTTCTTCCATTTCGGCATCAGTGGTGCGGGTGCGAAATTAAAGTTTAACGGTTTAGGGGGCATGGGTTTAAAATACTGCCTGCCGTTCAGGCCGCTTATTCGAGCCGTAACCCTGTAAATGCTGCCCTCTACCTTGAAACAATAGTGCCCGGAAATGGGCGGTGTCCAGGCCACCTCCATGGTGCGGGCGGCATGCGCCGGGATCAAGAAATCAACCACCTCTCCAGCCGGGCCGAAGACCAGGCCGATACCAGATTGGGCAAAGCCGAAGGTAGCGTCGATCGAGATATCGAAATCATACGGGTTGGTCACCTCATAGCGGATAGTAGCCGGTACGCCGGCCATAAGCGGCTCAGGCTCCACTGTGAGCGCGGTATCCACGTACGGCGCCAGTGGGTTACCCAGCTCATCGCCTGGATCGACCCCGGGGGTCAGGGTGATCCTGACGGACTGGTCCAGGGCGCTTTCACAGGCATCCATATCCGCCAGAGAAGCGACCAGCTCAGCCTCTCCGGGCTCATCGGAGCGCAGGATCGCCACAACATGCCCCTGCGGGTCGGTCAGCGGGCCCACCTCGACCGCCCCGAGGGTCGTCGACAGGCTCACCTGGCGGCCGGGAACCGGATTCCCCTCACCGTCGTACACGGTGATATCAATGTAGAGGGGAGTGCCATCGGCGGGGGCGTACCAGCGGTGGGGGGTGATCTGGAAGGTATAGGCGCCCAGCACCGGCACCAGCCCTGGATCTTCGGCGCCATCGGCCAGGAAAGGCTGATAGATCACTTTTGCGTTCACGCGGTCACCCTGGGCGCCCGGATTGCAGGTGGAATCGCTGCGTGGGCCGCTGCTGTGCCCCCACCAGTTGCTGCTCGCCACCACATCCGAAGCAGCCGGGTCGTTATCGGTGTTGCGGACGCCATAATCGGCATTGCCCATGATCTGGCTGCCCATTATGGAGCTGCGGCTGCTGAAAGATGACAGGCGCAGACCGTCGACGGCACTGTTGCGGAGGATACTGTGGTTGACGGTGACGCGACCGCTGGACACATAGATATTGGCAGCATAGAAACCGGCCCCGGCGTACTCCACGGTAGCATAGCTGAAGTCGGCCAGAGCCGATTTAAGCCGGCTGCCGGCAACGACGATCCCATCCCAGGCGCCGGGTATTTTATTGACCGCGGTAAACGTAACCGGGAGCTCAGGCGTGCCCCTGGCAGAAAGCTGGCCGCGCACATCCAGGCGGGCTCCATCGGCAAACTGGACTTCTACGCCCGGCTCGACCAGGAGCTGGGCATCCAGCCCAACCGTCATAATGCCGTGGACGACATAGGGAAGCCCCATGGCCTCCCAGAAATTGTCAACCTCGATCGGCGTCCCGATCCCACCCACCCCGATGGCGTCTGTGCCATTCCCGGAGGCGGTCAGGTGGGCCAGGAGCGGATCCCTGGCCTGATCGAGAAAGCGGGCGGCATAGCCCTGATTGTCGATAAACTGCACGTCTGACAGCTCGGCAGTTACATCCCTCCAGGCGGTGAAACCATTCTCAGCGCCATTGCGGAAGATGGCGTGGCGAACAATTATATCTGCGGTCGAGGTGTACAGGTTCGCCGGGTTGGCAATTCCAGCACCCCCGTATTCGACGATGACGTGCTCCAAACGGTTGTCCAGCGAACGGATGCCGGAGGCGGCAGTGATCCAGATTCCCTGCCAGCTTCCGGGGGTTTGAGTCGACCCGCTGAAAAGGATCTCGTTTCCAGCTGTGCCGACGGCATGCAGGGTACCGTTGACGGCCAGGCGGGTATTGGGTGCAAAGCGCACCTCCACGCCTGGCTCGATGGTCAGGGTAACATTGGAAACCACCGTAACCATGGATGTGGCTTCGTACGGGCTGCCATCCTTCGTCCAGGTGGTATCGGTGGTGATAATACCGCCCACGATGGTCGCGTCAACCCGAAATTCAGCCTGGCCGGCTGCCGGCAGGTAGGACGACAGCAGGAATACCAGAACCAACACAAAATGCGGGAATGGTCTTCGTTTTTCGTTCATTTTTGCACCTTTACGAGCTAAACCACAAGAGCTGTTTTCCGGAATCCACGACAAACCTAGCGGGCTTAAAAACACTGGGTAACGGCACTATCAGGTACTGGTGTTTCATGTGGCTTGATCATAAAGTACAAAGATACGCATTTGGGGTTACCAGGGTAACCCAAAAGTAATACAGATCCGACTCGTTGGCAGGATCGGCGAGGCGTGCAGGGAAGAAGGCTTGCGCTGGCGCGCTGCGCCAGGCTCCCGTGAAGCTGGAGGATTAAGAAGGACGGCGGGGCTGTCTACGGATTTATTAACACGGATTCCCAGGATATTGCGTAACAGCATGCCTCACAGCTACGAGTGGGGGGAAATAGGGCGCATCCCGTGCGCGTCTACCAGGGTGACACCCTGGGGGAAGGGCACAGTTGGGCCTTTCTCAATCAGAATTGTTTGGTGCACTGCTGCGCCTGTACGAGGGGGGCAGGTTCATGGGTTTGTGAGCAGAAACCGGGTTTCCAAAGCAGAAATTCGGTTTTGAGGGTATGGGGGACAGGGCGCATGCCATGCGCCCCTACCGCGTACGAATCAAAATTCCTATTATGAGAATACATTAATCACATATTTTGAAATAAGATGTACAATATCTATACAATATATTCACATAAGGTAGTGCTTATGGGAATATACATCTTCTTTAGAGAAAAGTCTGGCAATCATTCGGAGGCGAGCATGAGCGAGGAAAAGAAGTTCAGCGGATTGAAACGGTTTAACCTGGTGATGGGGTTCCTGCACCTGATCCAGGGCATTTTGATGATCGTATTAAGCAATGATACGGCTTATCCCATTTTTACGAATTACCTGAAATTTGACCTGAGCAAGCTGGCTCTGGTCCCCGATCCAAAACTGGCTTTCGAGCTGCGTTTTGGCCCGGCGGTGGCGGTCTTCCTGCTGCTATCGGCAGTGGCTCACTTTTTCCTGGCGACGATCGGTAACAAGCTGTATGTCGCTAACCTGAAAAAGGGCATGAACCCGGTGCGCTTTTACGAGTATGCCCTGTCTTCGTCGGTGATGATTGTGTTGATCGGGATGCTGGTGGGCATTTATGACCTGGGGGCGCTGATCCTGATGTTTGGGATCAATGCCATGATGAATCTATTCGGCATCATGATGGAGTATCACAACCAGCACACCCAGAAGACCGATTGGACTGCCTTCATCTATGGCTCGATCGCCGGGATCATCCCCTGGATTGTAATCGTGCTGTATTTCGTTGGCTCTCTGGCGGGCGAGGGCGGCGAGCCGCCGGCATTTGTGTATGCCATCATCCCCACGCTGTTTGTGTTCTTCAATATCTTTGCAGTCAATATGGTTCTGCAGTACAAGAAAGTGGGCAAGTGGAAAGATTATCTGTACGGCGAGCGGGTGTATATTGTGCTCAGCCTGGCAGCCAAGACTGTGCTGGCGTGGATCATTTTCGCCGGCACGCTGGCGCCGGTTTAGGGTATGGCCTGAGCGCTGGTCGAAGTTAATAAACTGAATACCATCCCACCCTGGCTATGCATGATGCCAGGGTGGGATTATTGAGTCGGGGGGATGGGAAGATCTACGTATAAGCGCTCACCACCATCGGTAGCTGCGACGCATGCGTCGCAGCTACGGAAAATTCGGGAAATTCGTTCCCCGAATTCGATGTCAGCCCCTCTGTCTACCTGAGTCAGCGGGGAGTTCGGGAGTCTGGCGCTGCGCGCCAGGGTCAAGCGAGCCAGGAGAGCTCTGGCTTTAAGCTTAACCTACAAATGAGCAGCAGGATTTCGTTTATTCGTTGATGGTCCGTTGATATTTGAGCGGGGGCTGGCTGATTTTGCCTGGTGGGAGATGGATTGGCGGGGAGTTCGGGAGTCTGGCGCTGCGCGCCAGGGTCAAGCGAGCCAGGAGAGCGCTGGCTTAGCCAGGAGAGCACTGGCTTAGCCAGGAGAGCACTGGCTTAGCCAGGAGAGCACTGGCTTTAAGCTTAACCTACATAAGAGCGGCGGGTTATGTTTTTGGGTGTGATTGTTCATTGACGATTTGGTGGCTGTGGAGTCAGATTCATGGATGTGTGAGCAGAAACCGAGTTTTGAGCGTAAAGAGCACGCTCGAAAAACTCGGTTTTCAGTGTAGGGCGAGAGAACAGCGAACGCTTTATGATGCGGGGGTGTAGGTGAGCATGACGGCTCCGGACTTGAAGGGGTGGGCGTCCTTTAAGGCAAAGCCGGTTTTGGCGGGCAGGCCTTTGAAAATTGGCGTGCCGGCTGCAAAGGCGACGGGATTGACGATGAGCTGAAATTCGTCGATTAAGCCAGCTTGCATCAAGCTGACTACCAGGGTGTTGCTGCCGAAGATCAGGATTGTGCCGCCGGTTTGCTCCTTCAGCTGGCGCACCTGGGTGGGGACATCCTCGTGGATGACGAGCACGTTGCGCCAACCGGGGTCGAAGGGGGAGCGGCTGGCGACGACTTTGAGAGTGTCGTTCATGAAGCGGGTGACTTCGGGGGGCATGGATTGGGCGGCGGGGGTATCCCAGAACTTCATCATTTCGTAGGTGTTGTGGCCGAAGAGCAGGGTATCGGCCGGTGCGCCGGTGTGATAGGAGAAAGCTTCGAAGTCGTTGGTGAAGCCGGTGACATCGTGTCCGGGGGCTTCGAAGTAACCATCCAGGCTGATATTGGTTAAGACGGAGAGTTTGCGCATAGGTGACTCCTTGGGTGAGGTGGGGCTGGATTAAGTATAGCAATCGGGTAGAAATTGTCAAGGAAAACGGAGGATTATAAATATTCGGAGGAGCAGAAACCGAGTTTTGAGCTCAAAGAACGAGCTCGAAAAACTCGGTTTTCATTGAGAAAAAACTCGAATTCCGTAAGGAACAAAGGCAGGAACTGAGCGTATACTATAGATGGGTGGAACCTTCCGCGCCGCAGATTCGTCTTTAGGGGAGTAAGCTCGTTTTCGATGGTTCTTTGAGGAGGACGCAGATGATTAAGCATGGACTGAAACTCATTTTGATGGCGGTTATTGCAATCAGCCTGATGATCGGGTCGCCAGCAGCGGTGACTCTGGCAGGCCCGGCCGAAAAGCCCGCAACCCTGACGCGTATCAATTTCGATGCGGGGGCGACTTCGGCGACGGTGGCCGGGCGCATGGACGCCAACGGCAGGACACGCTACGTGCTGCGAGCCGGTGTGCGCCAGCTTTTGGACGTGACCCTGACGGGTCCGGATGGGGCCAGCCTGGTGGTGCGGCGGCGCAACGGTGCGCTGCTGAGCGGGTACATTAAGACCAGCACGACCTTCCGCGGCCACACCCCCAATGCGGGCGATTTCATCCTGGATGTGTACACCGGCGCCAGGGGCGGGGCTTACACCCTGTTTGTTTCGATCCCGGAGAAGGTGGCTTTCCAACCCAATACCACCTCGGACCTGGTCGAAGGTGAGCTGGCGGCGAACGAGAGCCACGAATACAGCGTGCGCGCCGCGGCGGGACAGGTGCTGGATGTGAGCGTGGAAACCGACCTGGCGGATACCGAGGGCAGCGGCGTGCAGCTGGTCATCTTTGGGGCGGACGGCAGTGTGCTGAAAAGCGGCACGAGCGAGACGGACACCGATGGCGGCAGTGAGAGCAGCTCCAGTTTCCGCGGGTTACTGCCTCTGAGCCAGAGCTACATCCTGCGCGTACAGGCCGGGGACGAGCCGCTGGAGTACAGCATGAATATCGTCATCCCACGACGCATCAGCTTTGCGAGCGGGGCGTACTCGGCCAGCGACAACCGGCACGTGAAGGCGCACAGTAGCCTGCATTACACCGCCTGGGCACGCGCAGGCCAGACCATGACAGTGGCGGTGGACGCCAATAAGCCGGTGCAGTTGATCATCTACGGCGTGGATGGCGATGTGCTGATGAGCGGTATGGGTGACGCAGCTAATTTCCAAGGGAAATTAGCTGCTACGCAGGACTATATCTTAGTCGTGCGGGCGGCGGATGCTGCGGCGAGCTATCAGATCACGGTGACGATCAAGTAGATAGGAATGCTTTATTGATGCACAAATTGTCTGTCATAACATTTTTGAGCATTGGCATTCTAGCACTGACTGCGTGTACGCCGGAAAGCCCGACGCCCACACTTACCCAGCCGGTGATTCTGCCCACGCAAGCCCCATACCCGATAGATCCATACCCGTTTGGGGAGCCTCCCACGCCGACTGGGGTCGTAGAACCGGTTGAACCGTACCCACTACAAACCCCAGCGCTTGACCCGATCCTAATCCCGTGGGGTGGGAGTGAAATCCTGTTCGCCTCCGACCGGGACGGCGAAACTATGGACCTATACCTGCTGGATCTGGTCAGCAGGGCAGCCACGCGCCTGACAGCGGGAGACTCCAATACCTTTCCGGGTCCATTTGGGCCGGATGGGCGCATGTTGTTCACCGGTTTTGGGCTGACCACCAGCTATGTGGGAGTACGCAATGCCTTCGGGACGGAGCCCATCGACCTGAGCCAGCATCCCGATTCGGACGAAGCCTTCCCCACCTGGTCGCCGGACGGGGCACAGATCGCCTTCACCTCCCGGCGGGATGGGAATAACGAGATCTACGTGATGAACAGCGACGGAACCGGGCAGACGCGCCTGACGGACGACCCGGGCGACGACTTCGCACCGGCCTGGTCGCCGGATGGGACGCGCATTGCCTTCGTCTCGGACCGGGACAACGAGCCGGGGGTCAACAGTCTGTACTTGATGGATGTGGACGGGAGCAATATCCGCCGCCTGACCACGCACGGAGAGAATGTTTACAGCCCGGCCTGGTCGCCGGACGCGAGCTGGATCGCCTACCGCGCCCACGTGGATGGGGCGGCAGCCGATATTTACCTGATCACGCCGGATGGGGGCATGACCGTGCAGGTGACCAGGGACCCGGCGGAAGATTGGGCGCCGGCCTGGTCGCCGGACGGCAACTGGCTGGCTTTCCAGAGCGACCGGGACGGGAACTGGGAGATCTACGCCATCCAGATCGACGGCAGCGGGGCAGTGAACCTGACCAATAACCCGGCGGACGACCAGATGCCGTACTGGAAGTAGCTTCGAATAAGCTTAATCTCCCCCAACTGGCATAGCTAAAAATCCCCTGAACGGTGGATGTGTGCAGGAGGCCTTTGCTCTAGAATGAGTAATAGGCCTCCTGCTTATTCCAATCACCGACTCATCCAGTCGCTGATTAATTTATAGGAGGATGGAACAGTTTAATTGGTAATTCGATGAACGCAAACAGGGGGCGTATTGGGTGCGTCTGAGAGTGTATGTCATTGGAGTGACATAAATCGCGCACACAGGAACTACAACTATCGAATGGTGGCAATAGTAAACATGATCAAAAAACGGAGATTAGAATGAAAATACCTGCCTGGATTGCGGTTCGTTTTAAGGGGAAAATAGGAACAATTGTTAAATTACCGTCCCGAGGGGGAGTTATACCCGCCAATCGCGTGGGGGCGGCGGCCCTGGTGCTGGCTGCCAGCATTTTACTGGCCGGCTGCAGCGGATTGAAATCTTCCAATGCCGGTGTGATCGCTCAGGGTTCGCCTGACACAACACTGGTAAAGCCGGGCAACGCCCAGAGCGCAGTTCTGGCGGATATACACGGAACGGTGCAGGTTAAAACAGGCGATGGCGAATGGACTGTGGCTGAAGCAGAGCAAACGCTCACCAGCGGGCAGTTTATCCGTACCGGAGCGTTGTCAAACGCAAACCTGACATTTTTCGATGGCAGCCGGACTTATCTGGGAGCCGAAGCTGAGATGATGGTGGAAGCGCTGGACGCGCGCACTTCCGGGGCGCGCATCGTGCAGTTGACCCAGGTGAGCGGCGAAAGCAGGCACGAAGTCGCAAAGTCGGAAGATCCCGGTTCGCATTTCACGGTCAACACACCCGCGGGGAGCGGGAGCGCCACCGGCACCATTTTCTCGCTGCTGGTGCTCCCCAATCGACTCAGCCAGTTTTGGGTTGAAGCCGGCGAAGTCTCCGTGGTTAATGAGAATGCCACGGTTGTGGTTGCCGCCGGGCAGACAACCACTATCCAGGCCGGACAACCGCCCATAGAGCCGGCGTTTCGGATCACTGGCGAAGGCAAGGTCTTACAGATTGGAAGTGATGGTGGGGAAGGTGTCATTCCTCCAGTCTTCGTGCCAGATGCGCAAACGAACAAGAACAACAAGATTAGCCTGTGTCATGCTACGGGCAGCGCCACCAACCCCTACGTGGAGATCAGTGTATCGGTTGACGGTGCGACGAACGGGCACGCCAAACACCCTGGGGATATCATCCCGGCCCCCGCGGATGGCTGTCCAAAGTCTTTGCCCATCACGTCGTCTACAACCAGCGTCTGGGATATCGCGGGCCAATTGTTCCATACCGGAGCCGACACGGCCATTTTCGGCAATCCGCAGCCAGGTGATTGGGTGCGCTTCGAAGGCCACCTGCAGACGGATGGTTCATACTTTGCTGATCGAATTGAATTGTTAACCGACAGCCCTAACAACCAGGTGGTGTTCATCGGCACGGTGGAGTCCATTGGCGAGACTGCCTGGACCGTTTCGAGCCGGATGGTGCAGATTAACGAGTTTAGCGCGCTGGATGACGGACTCAAGGTGGGCGATACCGTCCAGGTCATGGGCGAAATGGCTGAAGACGGCAGTTTCTGGGCGACGCGCATTTACAGGACGGAAGGCGCCGGTTCAGACTTCCACTTCGCCGGAATTTTAACCAGCATGGGCACGGAGGAGTGGGTCATCTCTGGCATCAAGGTCATGGTCGACGGGAACACCGCACTCAATGGTGATTTCGTGGCAGGACATCCGGTGGTGGTAGAAGGGGTTATCCGGGAAGACGGAACCTGGTTGGCGACGAATATTGATCTCGTCACGCCGGGTGGATATCGCTTTGAGTTCAGCGGTGTTGTGCAGAGCATCAGCCCGTGGATCGTATCAGAGGTAGGTTTTGACACGGATGATTGGACCGAAATTGACACCGATATCCAGGTAGGAGAGCAAGTGCGCGTGGCTGGTCTGGTCAGCGCCGACGGTATCTGGGTCGCCGAAAAGATCGAGCGGCTCGATACGGAACATGCAGCAAGCTTCGCCTTCTTTGGCCCGGTGCTCAGCATCGATCCCTGGAATGTGGGCGGCGTACCTCTGATCGTTGACGAGCGCACCACCATCAAGGACGAAATCCTGTTGAATGAAATGGTCAAAGTGACCGGCTGGATTCTGGAGGATGGAACCTGGCTGGCGACGGAGATCAAGCACACCGGCTTGCATCTCGGGCAGGGATGTTTCACTTTCAGCAGCATCGTGGAGAGCATCAACGATAATGAGATCATCCTGACGAATGGGCAAAAGCTCGTGAGGTCTGAAAATCTCGAGGAGCAAGGTGACATCATCGTGGGCAGCCTGGTGCGCTACCAATACTGCGTGGATAAGGACGGCGTGGGTAGGGTTGTGCGTATCATCGTGGCATACCAGATGGAGGATTACCCGCCAACAACTGAGACTGGCAAGGCTGTCATTTGCCACATCCCGCCCGGTAACCCGGGGAACCAACATACCATCGAGATTGGACTGGATGCAGTTTCGGCGCACCTGGCGCATGGCGATACCCAGGGGCCTTGTTCAAGCGAAAAACCTGACAAGAAGCCCAAGAAGAACAATTGAACCTGAACCAGACCCCGGTGAACGATCAGATGCCGTACTGGAAGTAGGGCCGGAAAGCCGGCATAACAGAATTATCAGGTTTTTGCAGCCGCCAGGAGCTTTTCCCGGCGGCTGCTGCTGTATAATTGACAGGAACTGCGCAGATAAGGGGAAGCACCCACGAATTGTGCAGGCGATCATTAAAGCAAATTTCAAAAAGGCGGGTAGCAGATGAAAAAAAATGCAGATCGAGGGTTTTACTGGTTGGTTGGAGCAATCTTGCTGCTGATCGCAGGGTTCTCCATCTATATGATCGCAAACGACCTGACCAGCCAGGCGTCGGCTCCCGGACAGGTGATGGACGTGGTAGAGCGCACTGTAACCGATGAGGCCACGGGAGAGGCGCAAACGCTGCTTTTCCCGGTGGTGGTTTTCACCACCCAGGCTGGCAGTAAGCAGGTGATGGAGCTGGAACAGGGCGAAGTGGAAGCCAGCCATGCAATGGGGGATGAGATCACGGTTTATTACGATAAACGTGATCCGCAAATCGCCAGCCTGGAGGCGAGCCGCGGCGGCCTGCCTGTATTGTGGATGCTGTCGGCGGGGGTTGCCCTGGTGGGGCTGGTGATTGCAGGTCTGCAATTGAAGTGAGGGCGGAACGAGCCTGGATGGAGCAGCGCATGAAAACGATCGGTCTGATCGGGGGGATGAGCTGGGAGTCGTCCGCATCCCGTTCCTGCTTATCGCGGATGCCGCGGCAGTGGATTTTGCGCTGGGGGGCTGACAACAAAAATTGAGCACGAATTGGACGAAATTTTTAGCAGCTGCGCGGTATGTCGCACAGCTGCTATTTGTGTGGGTTGAGCTGAAAGCCAGTGTACTCCTGGCTTGTTTGACCTGGCGCTGTGCGCCAGGCTCCCGGGAAGTTGGATGAGTCAGGAAAACGGTGGGAAGGGCGAGTCCTTATGTAGGTCAAACTTCAGGGTGACTCTGGCGCTGTGCGCCAGGCTTCCGGGAAGTTGGATGAGTCAGGAAAACGGTGGGAAGGGCGGGTACTTATGTAGGGCAAACTATAGTTTGACTCTGGCGCTGTACGCCAGGCTCCCAGGAAATTCGATGAGGCAGGAAAACGGTGGGAAGGGCGAGTAGATAGCCGCTGGGTTGCCGTGGGGGCAGGGCACACGCCGTGTGCCCCTACATCTGGATTGCAGGGAGGAGGGGCGCAGCGGTGCATCGAACGATTGATGTCATCATAGATCCCGCTGCGCCAATACGGAGGATAAGGATTCATGGGTCGCGGAGAAGAAACCGAGTTTTGAAGAAAAAACTCGGTTTTCATAAAGAAACCTGGTTTTCAGAGGCAGCAGAAGGCGGGTTAACGCGGCTGGCGGGCCTTGCTGATAAGGCTGATGCATGCCAGAGCCAGGGCGGCTGAAACGAGCAGCAGCAGGCTAAACAGCAGGCCCACATCCGGCACGAAGCGGATCAGGTCGATCAGGTTTGAGTTATTGTCCGGAAGGAATTTAAAGAAGGCGTAGGCAAGCAGGGCGGCATTCAGCAGGATGAGCAGGGCTGCAAGCGCGGCGCTGCGGCGCGCGGCGGGGCGGCTAACTGGCTCCTGCCTCATCTTACGCGAGGTGCCCCGGGCCCAGACCCATGCAGCGAAAAACAGTACGACCAGCAGGCCCGCAATCCAGCGGCTGTTGCGCACCAGAAAGGTTTCAGCGGGGGGAAAATACTGCGGCTCGCCGCCGGTGGCAATCAGGGTAACATCCCAGGCGAAAAAGCGGAAGGCAGAAGGGACCGTGAAGTCGTTGGAATTCATCAGCAGGATCACGCCGTAATCCAGTTCAGGGATCATAAACGCCATCGACTTGTAATTGGCCCAGTCGCCTTCATGGAAGAGCAGATTTAATGGTCCGGCGTCGATCAGGCTGGAGCCGGTAGGGCCAAGCTGCTCGGCGGGCATAAAGCCTTTCTGGCGAGTCCAGCCCATGCCATAGCCCTGTTCTTCATAAAACATGTACCCGGGGGTGTGCATGGCTTCCACGCCCGCCGGGGACAGCACAGACGCTGCGCCGAACTTGCCCTGATTGAGCTGAGCGATCAGGTAATGGCTCAGGTCTGCGGCGCTGGACCACAACCCGGCGGAGGGCAGGGTGGCACGCGTGTAGGGCATGAAGCGATCGTAGCGTAGTGGATAACCAAAGAAGGGGATATAGCCGCTGGAAGCGCCGCCAGCCCGGGCGTCTTCCAGATGCGTGTGAGAATTTGCCATTTCCAGGGGGGTGAAGATGCGCTCGGTTATATAGTCCTCGTAGGGCTGCCCGGAGACTGCCTGGATGAGCAGGCCCAGGACGTTGTAATTCAGGTTGGAATACTCCCAGCTCTCACCGGGGGCGAAGGCCAGATTTTCGCCAGACAGGGCGCGCACGCCTGCTTCCAGAGCGTCAGGGGTATCCGGGCGCAGATTGGCCTGGACGCCTGCTATGGTGGTCAGGCCGCTGGTCTGGTAGAGCAGCCGGGCGACGGTGATCTGGCTGGCATCGCCGCCTGAGACCGCGAACCAGGGCAGGTGTTTCTGGATGGGATCATCCAGGGAGAGCTGGCCGGTTTCGATGAGCTGCATGACCCCCAGGGCGGTGATGGACTTGCTGACCGAGGCCAGCAGGAAGGGGGTGTCGGGCGTTACCGGGTCGCCGGCGGGATTGGCAACCCCCAGGCCGCGCAGATATTCGATTTCGCCTTCGCGCACGATGCCGATCGCCAGGCCAGGGATATGATAGCGTTCCATCTGCTCCAGCAGGAAAGCCTCGAGCCGGCTGGCGTAGGCAGGCTGCGAGGAGGGGGCGTGGCTGGCAGATGCCTGCAGCCCGCTGGAGAGGATAAGGATTAAACATAAGGCGAGGGTCGCATGGAGAAAGAATGGGGAGTGGAATTTTGGAAAACGATTGCCAGCAGGTCTGAAAAGAGGTCTGTGCATAGGCATTCCAATCCTTTGCTGAAACCTGGGAGATGAGTAGTTGTTGATATACGATAAATTATATCTTAATACTGATATTGCAAAAAGGAGTATTGGAAGGCATGTGGGAATAATGAGAGATGGAACACGAAAAGGGCGAAAAGAACGAAAGACACGAAAGGCTGTCAACTGAACCCAGGCGGATGACACGGATTGTCTATGGCTGCGAGGTATGTATTGCAGGCAGCGGTGGAAGTGGACCTATGCTGGTAGGACTGAAGTCAGAGATACGGGTGGCGTGGGGGAGGGGCGCAGCGGGATCTATCACGGCTACTTTCGTTTATTGCACCGCTGCGCCCGTACGGAGGAGGGGATTCATGGGTTAGGGTGAGAAACCGAGTTTTCAAGAAAAAACTCGGTTTTCAGGAAGAGGGATGATTTTACAAGCGGTGCGCGAAGCGCAACCGAATGGCGGTTTGGTTGTGCGCAAATAGTGTACTCCTATCCGGATTGATGAGCCCGGAGGCACGTTTTTTGGTCTATAATGTAACCGGGGGGAACTTAACTTCATTGGCTGCCTCTTGTGGTATTTACTGGTTACTCAACCATAGACACTCTCAAAAAAGTGAGGATGATGATGAAACCAATCCACCTTGTCAAGCTTTCGCTGCCTTTCGCAATCGCATTTTGCCTGCTGGTGGCATGGCTGGCAATACTCACGGCTGTTGATGTCACTCCACAGGCGCTGGCCCAGGAGCCGCTCCCACCGCCCGAGGCAGGCGAATCTGGATATCGCCTCAACAGTGAAGGCGATGAATGGGTCCTGGTGGATCCAGACCAGATAGAGCTTGCGCCGCCAGCGCCGCCGGTTGTCTTTCAGGATGAGGAAGCCGGCGACGGGACAGAGCTGGCGCCGGTATATCTACCGCCGGACGACTCCGCCCTGGGGCTGGCCTTGGATCGGGCACGCGATGCCGGTCCCGAAGGGGTGCTGGCGTTTGTTGCCGCACAGCCCGATCCGAGCAATCTACTGCTGCAGGCGGCGGCTGAGGATGCACAGCAAGAGCTGGAAGCTGGCGGCAGCGGCCCGTCGACGGATGCGATCCTGGCGCCCAGTGTGGCGATCAACAGCGGCCCTTGCCTCTACGAGACGATCCAGGCAGCCGTGAATGCAGCGCCAAGCGGCAGCATCCTGCGCGTGGCAGCCGGCACTTACCTGGAGGTGATCGACGTGACCGCCAAGACCCTGGTCATCGAGGGCGGTTATGACGGCACCTGCACCACGCTGGACCCGAATGCAATCACCCAGGTGGATGCCAGCGGACTGGTTGGCAGCGTGGTCGATGTGAGCTCCGCGGCTGTGGTAACCCTGCGCAACCTGAGGCTAACAGGAGGCACGAGCTTTGGCGCCGGAGTTGATTTGGTCGGAGTCTCGCGCGTCACGCTGGATCACACCCATATCTTCGGCAACAATGGCGCCAGCGGGGCGGGGCTGTACATTGGCGGCACCAGCGTCCTCACCTATACCAACGACACGAACATCTATAACAATGTCTCCACGGGCGATGGCGGTGGGGCGATCGTTTATGGCCGTCTGGTTGGGTTTGAATCCAATTCCGATATCTATTCCAACAGCGCTGTGAACGGCGGCGGCATTGCTGTGAATGGTGGAACGGTAGAGCTGGACAACAGCGACGTGGCGGCGAATACTGCCACGAGCCTGGGTGGGGGCATCTATGCCATTGATGGTCTGGTGACGCTCTCCAATTCAGTGTTTGTCGGCGAGACCGCGCCCTGCTGCCAGAGCGCCCAGGCCGGTGGCGGCATTTACGCCAGCGGCGGGCGGGTGATCCTGCTGGGCGCCGGCACGACCGTGATGAACAATACCGCCACAGGCAACGGCGGGGGTATCTATTTGACCAATGGCGCAACCCTGGATGTAACCGGCAGCAGGCTGGGATACGACAATACTTCTGTCTCCGGAAATGATGCCGTCCTGGGAGCCGGGATGTATCTGATTACCAGCACTGTCAACTTCGAAGGGCGCATCGTCAACAATATCGCCACCAACTCCGGGGCCGGCGTGTACGCCGACAACAGCACCCTTACAGTAACCAACACCACCATTGGCGGCACTGGCGCATACCAGCACAACCAGATCGGGGCCAGCGGGTTGAATGGGGCCGGCATGTATTTGATCGACAACAGCCGGGCAGTCATCAATGACAGCAGCATTATCAGCAATACCCTCTCCAACGCCGCCACAGGATATGGAGGCGGCCTTTACGTGCGCGCCGGAAGCGCCATCACGGTGACCAACAGCAGCATCCAGGAGCATTATCTGCCGTCCGCATTTGACGGGCGCGGGGCGGGGATGTACCTGTATGACGCAGCGGTGACCTTGAGCAATACGCAGGTGATCAGCAATACCACTGCCAACCTGGGAGCAGGGGCGCGCATGTTTGGCACCAGCACGCTCAATGTGCTGGGCGGCTCATCTCTGGTCAATAATAAAGCCCTGGGCGGGGTCGGCGGGGCGGTGGCGGCTACCAACACTGCCACGATCAACGTCAGGGATGCCACCATCCAGTACAACACAGCCAGCGGCAGTGGCGGGGCTTTTTATCTGGACGCCGGCTCGCTGGACTTTGATGGTTGGTGGGATGTGCGCTGGAACCAGGCTGGCGCTAACGGCGGGGCGGTTGCGCTGAGCGGCACGGGGGAGGCCGATTTTGCCGTTACCTCCAGGGACAGGCTGAGCTACCTGGCAGTCAATTCCGCGATCGGAAACGGAGGCGCTGTATTCCTGAACAATACCGATTCCGTGAGCCTGCACGCGATCAGCGGCAACCGGCTAAACTTGAACACCAACTCGACTGGTGGCCACGGCGGAGCGCTGTACGCCAACGCGGCCGGATTTTTTGATATCTACGGCGATATTCAGGCGACCTCCAACAATGCCGGCGGTAATGGCGGGTTTGCCTACCTGGAGGGCGGTGCGCGCTTGTGGATGGACGACTACTTCACAACCCGACCGCAGGTGTTGGTCAACTGGGCGGACAACGGCGGGGCGATTTACGCCCAAGACAGCCCGCGGGTGGAGTTGGATGGGGTCGATTTTGGCTTTAGCGACAACGGCAATCAGGCCATCGCCGGCAGCGGGGGCGCCATCTACCTGAGCAACAGCACGCTGGACGCGGACAACTGCACCTTCCGTGACAGCCAGGCGACCCTGGACGGCGGCGCGCTGGCAGCCTACAATTCGACGGTGAGCATCTATGCCACGTATCCGCCTGTAACACCGAGAAGTCAGCCGCCCGAGTCCGAGCGCAGCACGCTCAGTACACTCAGCCCACTCAGCGTCACAGCATCATCCTGCGATCCGCTTGCAGGCCAGTGCAGCAGCCTATACAGCAACACCGCCGACAGCGACGACGACTTGAGCGGATATGGAGGAGCGATCTACTCGAACGGCAGCAGCCTGACCATCGATAAAACCTACCTGCACAATAACACGGCCCAGCGCGGCGGCGCCATCTACCAGGAGGGTGCAGCCGCCACGGGCGTGATATCGACAACTCTGATCCACAGCAATACCTCCCTGGAGGCCTTCGGTGCAGGCATACGCGCGCAGGGCGGTGCGATGACAATCCGGGATTCTACCCTGGCGAATAACATTGGTGGAGCCGGTTATTCTCCGGGAGCGGTACTCAGTTATCTCTATAACACCATCATCTGGGGCAACAGCACCGCTGCTTTCGGCGCGCTGACCGAGGCGATGTGCAACATCGATCAAGGCGGCACAGCCGGAACGGCCATCGACCCCCTGTTTGTGGACCCTGGCGCGGCCGATTACCACCTGCGAGTATCTTCCCCGGCGCTGGATGCCTGTGCCAGCGGCCTGGCAACTGACCTGGACGGCTTCCCCCGCCCCACCCTGGCGCTGTGGGATATGGGGGCATTTGAATACCAGCCTGCCGCGACCACGACCACCATCACCAGCGACGCCCCGGACCCGTCCCTGGCAGGCGAGCCCTTCGTCGTGTCCTTCTGGGTGACATCCGCCGTGGGTATTCCCAGCGGCATTGTGACCGTGACGGTGAGCGGCAATCCGGCCACCTGCAGTGCCCCCCTGGTGGGTGGGCTGGGGAGCTGCGAGCTGATCCTCGCCACCCCCGGCGAATATACCCTGACAGCGGAATATGGGGGCGCGGTACACTTCCTCGCCAGCAGCGACAGCGAGATGCACACTGTGCCGGCGCCTACCACGACCACGATCACCAGCGACGATCCGGACCCATCCCAGGCTGGAGAAGCTTTCGTGGTGGAATTTGAAGTTGCTTCCACGCACGGTACAGCTGCCGGCGAAGTGACCATAAGCGTAAGCGGCAGCCCGGTTACCTGCAGTGCGACATTGGTTAATGGGACGGGCAGCTGCGAGCTGACCCTCGCCACCCCCGGCAGCTATACCCTGGTTGCGGATTATGGAGGCGCGGCACTCTTCCTCGCCAGCAGCGACAGCGAGACGCACAGTGTGGTACCTGTCACACAGTGGCTGTATCTGCCAGCGGTGTTGAAGGCGCCCTGAAATAACTTGGGGCTGCCCGGTTCTTATTGGGCAGCCCCTTGCGCGTTTACTCGAAGATATCTTCAGTGTGGTGAATGAACTGCTGCTTTCAGGCGCGGATCTCCTGGCGCTGGAAGAGCACATAGGCGAGGGCGAAGAGCAGGATCGAGCCAGCGATCAGGCCGGTGAGATGGGGCCAGATCAACAGCACAGACTGGCCGAGCGGCAGCGGCGCGCCCAGGATGGCGCCTTCCATCTGGGTTGGAAGCAGGTAGCCCAGCGTGCGCACTTCGGGCTGGAGCAAGGCGATCATGGTCTCTGCGTACAGCGTGTTGGGGGAAACTCGATTCAGCGCCAGCTCCAGGTTCATCTGCGCCAGGAATTCCTGGGGGAAGCCAATCTGGACCGGACTGCGCGTCTGGGCCAGTAAACCGGCGATGATGCCCCAGAAGACGGTGATGAACAGCCATACTGCCAGCGATGCCAGGGCCGCAGTGGCCGTCTGGCGGAACACCACCGAGAAGACCAGCGCCAGCGCCAGCCAGATGCCGCCGTAAAAAATGGTCGCCAGCAGGAATATTACTGCCCGCCCGACTTCTTCAGCGCCGGGGGAAACGCCCAGCCGGAGGATGCCCATGCCCAGGATCAGCAGCCAGATGGCGGTGCATACCAGTGCCAGGGTGAACAGGCTGGCCAAAAACTTGCCCATCAGCAGGGCATCGCGATAGATGGGCTGGGCCAGGATGCGCGACATGGTGCGGCGGCTGAACTCGCCATTGACGGCGTCGAAGGTCAGGGCAATAGCGACCAGCGGGATGAAGAAGGCCAGCAGTGAGACGAACGAAGGCAGCGGCTGGCTGGCAGAGGTAAACAGGCGCAGGTACAGGAATTCATCCTGAAGTGTGCTCTGCTGAATCGCGCGCGTGGCGACGACCATAGCGCCGATGGCTGCCAGCACAATCAAGATATCCAGGATGAAGATGCGCGTGCTGGAAAGGTGGTCGGCCATCTCTTTCAAGACGACTGACCAGATCCCGGTCCAGGGGGAGCCTTCTCTGGTCCGGCTGGCGACGGCGCTGGTGGGCTGAGATTCAGTTGACCGCTGATATGTGACTTCCGTCATACTCCACCTCCTTGAAATAGGTTGAGTAGATATCATCCAGGCTTTGCATACGCATGCCCAGGTGTTTCAGGCGGCCGCCGGCCGAGATAACGGCCTGGGCGGCTTCGGCGCGCACATCCTGGGAGGCTTCTACTTCGAAACCGCTGCCATTCTGGGCGCGGACCTGGATGACAGTAGGGATATTTTGCAGGGCTTGCGAGATCGCCTGTGCTTCGCCCAGTACTTCCACCTGAATGCGGTAGGCGCCGCCCAGCACGCGCTGCGCCAGCTCAGTTACGGTTCCTTCCAGCACCATCTTGCCCCGGCTGAACAGGCCAACCCGGTCGCAGACGGCCTGGACCTGGTGGAGCAGATGGGAAGAGAGCAGGATGGTGATTCCTTCCTCTTTCAATTCCTGGATCATTTTCAGGAATTCATGGGAGGCTTCAGGGTCCAGGCCGGAGGTTGGCTCATCCATGATGATCAGCTGGGGCTGTTTGACCAGCACATCCGCCAGCCCCAGGCGCTGGCGCATACCGCGCGAGAAGGTGCTGACGCGTTTGGCGGCTACTTTCCCCAGGCCAACCCGCTCCAGGACTTCGCCCACACGCTGCTGCAGCTGGACTCCCGAGAAACCATTCAAGCGGGCAATGTAAATCAGGTTTTCCTGGGCGGTCAGCTCGTCGTAAAAGCCTACCTGGTCGGGCATGTAGCCCACGCGTGATTTCACACTGAGCGGCTGGCGCGCCGGATCGAGCCCCAACACACTCACCGAACCGGAAGTGGGCTCGGTGAGACCCAGGAGCATCAGGATGGTAGTCGTCTTACCGGCGCCGTTTGGTCCCAGCAGCCCAAATACCTCGCCCGGTCTGACCGATAGATTCAGGCGATCTACGGCGACGAAAGCGGCGTATTTTTTTGTGAGATCTCTGGTTGAAATTACAGGGTTGTGTTCCATAACCTGTCACCTCCCGATGCATGGGGTTCCGATTATCGCCGCCCGAAGCGAAAGACGGCGAAGCCGACCACGCTGACCGCCAGGGCAATCAGACTGATCCCGGCGACACCCCACAGGGTGGACGTGCGCACCGTGATGCGAAATTCAGCCGATTCCTGCTCGTTGTCCAGGGGGCGGGCATTGATGGTCACCACGTAATCCCCGGCGATGGCTTTTTCTGGCGGCTTGATCTGAGCGGTCACCTCGATGGTCTGGCCGGCAGGCAGCTCGGCGATCTGGGACTGGCTGAAGGAAACCGACCAGCCGCTCGGCTCACTGGAAGTCAGCTCGATGCCGCGCAGGGGGGCGGTGCCGGTGTTGACCAGGGTGATTTTGAGCGGGTTATCTTTCCCGGCATAGGCATCACCCGAAAGACGACCGTCCGGGGCGGTCACGCTGAGATTACCCCGACCGATCACCTCAAAAGTCAGATCGAGCTGCGTGCTGACATCGCCGGCTGCAGCCTGTACGCTAAAGGGGTACTTGCCGGCTTCCAGGCTGACCAGTGGATCGGCTTTGACGGTCAGGGTCTTGGATTCATTGGCAGGCAGCTCGATTTCGGTGACATCCTGTCCGCCGGACTGGATGGAAACCTGGATATCTTCCGGCTGGGTGGCAGACAGGCTGGTCAGCAGATCCTCGCCGCCTTCATTTTTCAGCGTGACGGAGTAGTTGAGCGTGCCGGTGGGGGTGCCGCGTTTGGTGGGTAGGCCGTCAATGGACAGGGATAAGCGTGGGGGCAGCTTTTCCTGGATCATCAGCCGGATCGGCAGCTCGGTTCGCTGGCGCTCGCCGCGGGCGATTACGACCAGCTCGTAAGCGCCCGATTCTACATCGGCGGGCGTCTCCAGGCGCAGCTCCACGCTGGCTTCGGTTTCACCATCCACGAAGACCGCATCCACAATCTGCGACCCACCGCGAAACGAGGCCTCCCAGCCTGCAGGCAAGTCTTCCACTTCCAGGTTAATGGTCTGGGGTGTGGCAGAGCGCAGTTTCAAGGGCAGGTTGACGGTTTCTCCGAAGCCGATCATGCGGCTTGGGTACTGGGTGTAGAGCATGAGGGGCTGCTGCAAGGGGCTTTCCGGCTGGCTTTCCTGGGCCAGGGTTTGCACCGGCATGGCCAACAGCAGGGTGAGAGCGAGCAGTGCAGTCAGAATCGAAAAAATGTGCTTACGGTTCATGGCGTATTCCTCCTGAATTGTTTGGTTTATATCTGCCTTCCATTCTGTGAACCCTGGATGTCTGGTTTGCAGGGTGCACGCTGAAAATGGAAAAGGGCGCCAGTTCTGATCCGGAGCCCTTTTCTCGGGTAATTCAGGCCAATTAGCCGCTAATCGTTCGAGAATGACCGGGCTCTGGACTGGATTTACGCTTCTGCGCAAATTAATAATCAAAATTTGTTAGAAAAACGTATGAGAAAGCTTAAAGTATGATTTGAATTTTTTACGGATGGTTCATAGTGAGTGAAAGTGATGGTGAAGTGGCAGCGGACGGCGTTAAAGATGGCGATGCCCGTACCGGGAGCGGATAACACGCAAACAGGGGTAGCTGCGATGCATGCATCGCAGCTGCGGTTTAATGAGAACGAGGCGAGGGGGAGGGCTGGCCAACCAAAGACCGGGCTGCGCATGGTAACCCGGTTTTGGTGGGGGCGATTTCGCCAGTCAGGGAGAAGCGCCATAAATAGAGAGATAGGCGCTTCTCCCTGCGAAGGGGATTAAGCAGCCGCTTCGTCTTCAGCCAGCTTCTGGCGGGTAGTGGTTAATTGTTCTCTACCCTGATCGAGAATGGCTGAGGCTTCGTCGATGGCGAGGCGGGCGTTACGCTTCACCAACTGGTTGGCGCTCTGCTGAGTCTCCTGGAGAAACTGGCGGGTTTTTTCCAGCGCCTGGTCACGCCGGGCGCTTAACCGCTGGCGGGTTTCTGCTCCAGAATTGGGTGCGTACAGCAGGGCTGCGGCTGCGGCGATAAGTCCACTGATGGTCAGTAAGGCAATTTTGGCTTTCCTAGAATTCGAACCAGACATGGTGTAACTCCTTCGGTAAATGATTTTGGATCAGATCGAGCAATTTCCGCCCGACAGGGTAATGTGTGTGTATGCCTGGATGATAGCGGAGTGGAGACGAAAAGTAAATCAGGGTAATCCCTACCTGGGATGGGGAATCAGCCTGAGGGCGGGTGGTGCGGCAGGCAACAGCGGTTCGATGCGTTTTTGTTCGGGATGTGGATTGCCAACGGTCATCAAACGCTCAGGAATCGTTCATAGTATTCTAAATTGTGTATATTATAATTAGAATATATATATACATTCTTCACCACAGGCATTCATCAACAGGATAACGGTCCTGCGCACAAGCCGGCTTACCTGTGGAACCGAAAAAGAGGAGCTCCGATGAAACCCAAGCTGAACTGGAAATCCCTGCTGCTGGCTGGCGTCCTGGCGCTGGCTCTGCTGCTGGGCGGGAACGAGCCGGCCCTGGCAGATGATTACAACTGCAGCGGCTCCGTAGGCGCCATCACGGTGGACAATCTGCGCGTACCACAGAACGCCACCTGCACCCTGACCGGCACAACCGTGGAGGGCAATGTCTTCGTTGAAAATAACGCCACCCTGCATGCCTACAGCGTGCACGTGGATGGCAATATCCAGGCAGAGAACGCGGCGGTGGTGAATGTTTACCCGGGCTCGTTTGTGGGCGGCAGTGTGCAGATCGTGCAGTCGGGCGCGGCAGATATCCAGGGGGCGGCGATTGACAGCGACCTGTATTTTGACGACAACAGCCAGTATTTGAACGCTGCCAACAACACCATCGGCGGCAACCTGCAGGCCTTCCAGAATACCGGCGGGGTCTCGATTGTGGGCAATACCATTGATGGCAATTTACAGTGCCTGTCGAATGTGCCGGCTCCAACGGGCGGTGGCAATATCGTGTACGGCAGCATGGAGGACCAGTGTGCAGACTTTGGCGGGAGCGTGCCTACGCCTACAGCGACGCCCACAGCCACGCCAACAGAGCCCACACCAACGGCAACACCGCCTTCGCCTACCCCCACACCTCCCCCTGGCGATGATGATTTCATCTGCACCGGCTACGTGGGCGCTATCAGCGTGGATAACCTGGTCGTCCCGCAAAATGCCGCCTGCACGCTGGTGGGCACGCGGGTGGAGGGTAATATCTTTGTGGAGTCCGGCGCCCGGCTGCTGGCCGGCGAGGTGCACGTGGATGGCAACCTCCAGGCGGAGAACGCGGCCAAGGTGAATGTGTACCCTGGCTCATTTGTGGGCGGCAGCATCCAGATCGTCCAGTCGGGCGAGGCGGCTGTGCTGGGTGTGGAGATCGACAGCGACCTGTTCCTGGATGACAACGACGGTTTCTTGAACCTGGCGGAGAATATCATCGGCGGGAACCTGCAGGCATTCCAGAATACCGGCGGGGTATCGATCATCAGCAATCGGGTGGACGGCAACCTGCAGTGTCTGGCGAACATGCCTGCCCCGACCGGCGGCGGAAATGTGGTCTTTGGCAGTATGGAGGACCAGTGTGAGAACTTTGGCGGCGATCCGCTACCGGTACCCGTGCCCTCACCGGCTTCATTGCTCGCTCCGGCAGATGCGCCCTACCAGGCTTACCTGCCCATGCTGGTGAACTAAGCGCACAAGCGATCTTGAGTCTATGATGAAAAACCGGGTTTCTCACAGGAGAAGCCCGGTTTTTGAGTTGCATGGGGGGAGGATGAGAAACCGGGCGAGGGGCGCAGCGGTGCAGCATATGATGGCTATCGTGCAGGGATGCCGCTGCGCCTGTACAGATTAGTTGCGACGGTAAAGAATGTGCACGGATTAAACTATTCCTTTCCGTTTTGTAAGGTTCTACCTATTATTGGTTGTTGGTTATAATAAATTGCATCCATATTTCTGACACGAGTTTATAAACTCGAAAGCGCCTGCTAATCGTTCAGAAAATTCCTGCGATAAATATACGAAGGCTTGAGGCTCTATGGCGAACAATACGAGTTTGCAGAAGGCATATAATGCAAAAAAAGACGAATTTTATACGCAGCTCGCGGACATTGAAGCCGAAATGCGCCATTATAAAGAACACTTCCGCAACAAGGTTATTTTATGCAACTGCGACGACCCGTATGAGAGTAATTTCGTCAAATATTTTGCGATGAATTTTAATTTCCTGGGCTTGAAAAAACTGGTCGCAATCAGCTACTCCGATTCCCCGGTCGCCTATGGGCAATTATCGTTTCTGGATATGAAAAGTTTGGATATAAAGCGCGCGCCCGAAAAGCCCCCGTACAAAATTGAGATCACCGAAGTGAATGATGAGAACGCCGATGGCGCCGTGGACCTGGCGGATGTGGAGGTCCTGCTGAAAAACGGCAACAATGCCCTGACCCTGCTGAAGGGCGACGGAGACTTTCGCTCGGCAGAATGTATAGAATTGCTCAAAGAAGCGGATATCGTCGTGACCAATCCACCATTCTCGTTATTCCGTGAATATATAATGCAATTAAACGATTACGAAAAAAAATTTATCATTCTCGGAAACCAAAACGCAATTACATACATAGACGTTTTTAAGCTTATGAAAGAAAATTTAGTTTGGCTTGGTATGGATAATGGTGGAACAAAGTGGTTTCAAGTTCCGTTAGATTATGAAATTAAGACCGAATCACGGAAGAAGTTTGACGATAAAGGAAACAAGTTTTTTAGTATGGGTAATATTATGTGGTTCACGAATCTTGACGTATCGAAGCGCCATGAGAGCATAACCCTCTATAAATACTACACATCCGAAGCATACCCGCGCTATGTCAATTATGACGCCATCGAGGTGTCGAAAGTTGCTGAAATACCAAGCGACTATGACTGCGAAATGGGCGTTCCGATTACATTCCTCGACAAATACAACCCTGAACAGTTTGAAATCATTGGGTCTAGCTGGACTCTCGGCAAACCGATGTCTAATTATGCGCCAAAAGGTACATATGAATCCGGAGGCATGAGATTTTATTTACCTAAAGGCGATGGCACTTTTCGCAGGCTATATGATCGGATAGTCATCAAGCGCAAAGGAACTGCACAATGAAGATTGAATTACACGAAATCACCGTCCGTGAAGTAGCAGAATATTATGTTGATAACTCAGAAGAGGGCGTGTTAGGCTACAACGGCAGGTTGAATATTCGCCCGAAATACCAGCGTGAGTTTGTATACGACGAGAAGAAACGGAATGCGGTTATAGATACAATTCAAAAAGAATTTCCACTCAATGTCATGTACTGGGTGAAAAATGAAGATGGTACCTTTGAAGTACTGGACGGACAGCAACGCACCATCAGTTTTTGCCAGTATGTGGCTGGTGATTTCTCGGTAGAGAACCGCGCATTCCACAACCTGACCAATACCGAAAAAGAGCAGATTTTAAACTACAAACTGATGGTCTATTTCTGCGAGGGCAATGACAAGGAAAAATTGGATTGGTTCAAAATCATTAACATTGCGGGCGAAAAACTTACTGACCAGGAGTTGCGCAACGCCGTTTATACCGGCACATGGCTTTCAAATGCAAAATTAATATTCAGTAAAAGCAATTGTGCGGCGTATCTTTTGTCCAAAGACTATGTGAGTGGTTCTCCTATACGCCAGGAAATCCTCGAAACCGCGTTAAGTTGGATTTCAAACGGCGAAATCGAAAAATATATGTCCATTCACCAGCACGATCCAAACGCGAATGAGTTGTGGATGTATTATAGAAACGTTATCGAGTGGGTTGAGTTAACATTTACAAACTATCGCAGGGAGATGAAAGGCATTAATTGGGGCAGCCTGTACGATCAATTCAAAGGTGAAATGTATGACACCGAAAAATTAGAACAAGAAATTCAGGCTCTGATGATGGATGATGATGTCACGAACAAAAAGGGTATATATCCTTATGTATTAACCCGTAACGAAAAACATTTGAATATCCGCGCTTTTACCCCGGGACAGAAAAGAGCGGCCTATGAACGGCAAAAAGGCATCTGTCCAAGGTGCGAAAATGGGGAACACTATGATTTAGGGGAAATGGAAGCAGACCACATTACTCCGTGGCGTCTGGGGGGTAAAACAACAGTAGAAAACTGTCAGATGCTGTGCATGAAACATAATCGGGAAAAATCTGGAAAATAAAAATGGTAAGAACTTCTAATAGGGGCTGCCCTTTTTTTTGGACAGCCCCTTTTTGTTTATCAGAGCACACGCCTGGCGAAGGGCAGGCGCGTAGCCACCATTTTTTAGAAACCGGGATTTCAGGAGGCATGGGGGAGTAGAAACCGAGTTTTGAGCTCAAAGTGCGAGGCTTTAAAAAACTCGGTTTTCTGGGGAACGATTTGTATCGCCTTTTGTATAACTTTTGGGTAATTTAGCGACACCCAGGTCTGGCAGGCAGGCTGTAAACTGGCAGGGTGCGTGCGTCCGCGCCTGGCTGATGGGGCGGGCGGGAAACCATAAGACCTACAGCAACCTGAGGAGAGCGACCCCCATGAAATTGAAATCTAACTTTTTTCTGCGCGTATTCATCATCAGTGGATTGCTTCTGCAGCTGGAAGGCTCACTGCCGCTGCAGCGGGCTGCGGCTGCCCCGGTGGAAGCCGGCCGGGCGAGCTTCGCCGCCCAGGGTGAGCTGAACGACGAGCCGCCCCCACCCCTGCCTGCGGAGCAGCCGCTGGCTGCCCCGCCGCCCTTCGCCCTGGAGCGCAGCCTGGAAATGCCGCCTCCACTGGAACCGGCAGGGGAGTATTATGCCGTGCCCTACACGGACCCGGGGACCAATGCGATCAACACGGATGTGGGCGGGACGATTGCCGCCGACACCACCTGGAATCTGGCAGGCAGCCCTTACATCGTCACCAGCAACCTGACCGTGGCAGCCGGCGCCACCCTGACCATCGAGGCGGGGGTGGTGGTGAGCGCAAACCAGGGTATCTCCTTCATGGTGAACGGCACCCTGCTGGCCAACGGCACGCCTGGCGCCCGGATCACCTTCGGCGGGACCAGCCCCAACCCGGGCTTCTGGAGCGGCATCTACCTGGAGGGCGCGCCGGGCAGCCCCATCAGCGGGACGAGCCTGAGCTATGTGGACCTGCGCGATGGGGGCTACTACAACAGCCGCCCGGCCAACCTGTACCTGTACTACGCCAGCGCCACGCTGGACAACGTGACCATCTCGAACGGGCGCTACAGCGGGGTGTACGGCAGTGAACAGGGCGTGGCGCATATCAGCAGCAGCACGCTGAACAATAATGGGACGAGCAGCCCGGAGCAGGACTACCCCATCTGGTTTCAGGATGGGGATGTGGCCCCGGATCTGAGCGGGCTGACGCTGAGTGGCAACAGCCAGGACGCCATCGCTTTCGGGGCAGGCACGCTGAACACGCGCACCTGGCGCAGCCTGGGATATCCCTACATCTTCACCGGGGGCCAGATGGTGCCCGCCGGCGCCACCCTGACCGTGGAGCCGGGCGTGACGGCGCGCTTTGGGCAGTCGGTGAGCCTGATGATCAACGGCACGCTGCTGGCAGACGCCAGCGCGGCTTCGCCGATCACCTTTGAAGGCACCAGCGCAACGCCGGGACACTGGAGCGGGGTGTACCTGGAGGGCACTTCGGGCAGCCCGCTCAGCGGCTCGATCCTGGACTACGTGACCATCCGTGACGGCGGCTATTACGGCAGCCGCCCCGCTAACCTGTACCTGTACTACGCCAGCGTCACCGTGAGCAATAGCAGCCTGACCAACAGCCAATACAACGGTGTATACGGCGGTTCGGGCGGTGTGGCGCACATCAGCAATACAACCGTCAGCAACAACGGGAGCGCCAGCCCGGAAGAAGATTTCGCCATCCGCTTTACGGATGGCTCGGTCTCTCCCGACCTGAGCGGGCTGACCCTGAGCGGCAACAGCCTGGACGCCATTGCCTTCGGGGCAGGCACGCTGAGCACGCGCACCTGGCGCAATCTCGGTTATCCCTACATCTTCACCGGAGGCCAGACGGTGCCCGCCGGCGCCACCTTGACTGTGGAACCTGGGGTGACGGCGCGCTTCGGGCAGGGCGTGAGCATGATGGTGAATGGGACCATCCTGGCTGAAGGTAATCCCACGGCAGGGATCGTCTTCAGCGGACGCAGCGAGACTCCCGGCTACTGGAGCGGGATTTACCTGGAAGGCTCCAACCTGAACCCGCTCAGCGGCTCGACCCTGAGCTATGTGACCATCCGTGACGGCGGCTATTTCGTCAGCCGTCCCGGCAACCTGTATCTCTATTACGCTGAAGCCAGCCTGGACCACGCCGCGCTGGAGAACAGCAAATACAGCGGGGTGTACGGCGGCTCGGGCGGTGTGGCGCACCTGAGCGACTCTACCCTGAGTAATAATGGGACCAGCAGCCCGGAGAAAGATTTCGCCATCTGGTTTGCGGATGGCGGGGTGAGCCCGGAGCTGAGCGGCCTGACTATTAGCAGCAACAGCATCGATGGGGTGGCCTTCGGGCAGGGCACACTGAACACGCGCACCTGGCGCAGCCTGGGCGTTCCCTACTACCTGACCGGCAGCCAGACCGTGGCGGCGGGAGCCACGCTCAATGTAGAGCCAGGTGTGACTGTGATCGCTGACGGCAACTACCGCATCCTGGTGAACGGGCGCCTGGAAGCCGTGGGCGGGCCGGACAGTGAGATCACTTTCACCTCCAGCGACCCCACTCCCGGGGCGTGGCAGGGGCTGAGCTTCCTGGGCGCGGTAGGCCAGCAGGCTACCGGCGCTCTGGACTACGTGATCGTTGAATACGGCGGCGGCTGCGGCACCTGCGCCAACATACGCACCTATATTGCCCAGGTGAATATCGCCCACAGCCAGATCCGGGACAGCAGCACGGCGGGCGTGCTGGCCAGCAGCCAGAGCGCTGCCTGGCTTGCCATCAGCGCCTCGTCTTTCAGCGGCAACGCCACCTACGGCGTGCAGAACAGCGACGCCACCGGCTTTGTGACGGCGAGCAACAACTGGTGGGGGCACGCCAGCGGACCCAGCACCCCTACCAATACCTGTAATGTAAACGGCACCGGGCAGGCGATCACCGACCGGGTGGCTTTCCAGCCCTTCCTGACTGCGGAAGGCGCAGAGGGGGATACCATCCCGGTCTCGCAGTTGATGAGCCTGAGCCTGAACCCGCGCCGCTACTACGCGCCGGCCGACGGCCAGACACGCGTGTGGTTCGAGGTGACCCTGCGGGACGGGGCGGGCATGCCCATCTCGGGGCAGGTAGTGCGCTTGCGCTCCGATCTGGGGCGCACCTTTGACGGGGGGACCACCGATGCGGCGGGCAAAGTCTTCGCCTATCTGACCTCTACCATTGAAGGTGAGGCGCGCGTGTACGCCGAACTGGATGAGACCAACGCCTGCGATTTTGTGCGCAGCGCCACCACCGAGATCACCTTCAGCGAGGCTGTGGACGACCCGCTGGCTCCGGATGCGCGTTCGCCGTATGCCACAGACCGGGTGGAATTCGAGCCGCGCCCGGTGACTGTGGGCGTGCCGGGCGTGATCCGCGTGCGCCTGACCAACCCGAACGACTTCCCCATCCGCGTGAACGCCAATTTTGGCTTCGCCCAACTGGGGCTGGGACTGGCCTTTGGACCGGTGGGCGAGGTGAACGATGTGCTCATCGCCGCCAACTCGGACGGCATCCTGGAGGTGAACTGGACCCCGCTGGTGAGCGGAAAGTTCTGCATCCGGGTGGATTACACCTGGGAAAATGCCTCTTCGACTGCGGCTCCTTCGACTACGGCTGAGAGCACCTCCGCTCAGGACGCCTCCGCTCAGGATGCCACCGAAAGAATAGGTGGGACAGAGCGGGTGGATTTCTTCGGCTCGTCGCAGTCCAATGATAACGGGCGACCGGGACCGCTGCTGCGCGAATTCGATAAGAACGCCATCCGGCGGGCGAGCGTGGCGACCACCAGCCTGGGCGACATCTCCTTTGCCGCCGCCGGGCTGGACGATATCGCCTCTACCGGCACCCCCGCGGCGAGCGCCGGAGTGGGCTTCCTGCAGGGGCTGATGGTGAGCAATATCCTGGACTTTATCTTCGAGGGCGGTGGAGGGATCGACTGCGCCATGGACGGTGGGACGAGCTGCGGCGGCTGGCAGGGGCCGCGCATGCACTACCCCGGCGAATCGATGGGCAACCTGGCTAACGACCCGCCTTCCCTGGATTACAAGCAGCTCGTCCCGCTGGAGACACTGACTTTCGAGCCAGTACAGCCCAGCGCCGAGATCCCGGCGGCGCGCGCTGCGGCAGTGAACGAGCTGATCCGCTCCGGGCTGGACCTGACCAGCCTGCTGACAGCCGCGGCGGTGACCTATGACCGCTATGCCGGGGCCGTTGAAGCCAATGAGTTCGGATACGCCACCCAGCAAGCCAGCGCCTTCGACCACTACCTGACCCAGTCGGCGCTGAAGATGAACGAAGTGGCGGATAAGATGGACGCCCTGGTAGCGGAGCTGCACAGCGAGGGGTTGAAGTTCTTGCTGGCGGAGCAGGATTTCATCGATTACCAGCAGCGCCTGGCGACGGAAGGCTTCAACGAACAGGAGATCGCCGCGGCGCGACTGGTGGGCAAGGACGATGAGGGCATCGCCAAAAGCCTGCAGCGCCGGCTGGCGCTGGACCCGGCGGCGGTGAGCGGCTGGTTCGATGTGAAGATGACCGAAGCCGCCCAGGCTTTCCGCGATCTGTCTTTTGCCCTGACCTGGGAGCCACCCTTCGGGGGTTCCACCGGATCAGCCGGGCGGGTGGCGGGGGGCAGCCAGGTGCTGGATGAGACCAGTAACCTGGTGCGCACCGGCGAGGCGGAGTTCAGCTTTGAAGTGGGTAATCCCTTCGCTGAGGAGACGACCATCGACCTGCGCGTGCGGCGCATCGACCTGCCAAACGACTGGGTGATCCTGCTCTCGCAGGAAGCGCTGACCCTGGGGCCGGGCGAGCAGGTCACAGTGACGGCGCGCGCCATCCCTGGTCTGCCGGGGGTGCAGGGTACGCTGCCGCGCTTTGCGGTGGAGGGCCTGGCGAACGGCACGCTGGTGGGCGGGGTGGAATTCTCGGTGTACCTGCCGGAGTATGTGCCTTTCCTGGGCTCGGACCTGGTGTACCTGCCGCTGCTGCAGACGAAGCCGTAGAGAGAGATATCCGCAGATCACGCAGAACACGCAGAAAGAACTAGGCTGTTAGCGGATTACATGGAACAACTGGTAGCTGCGAGGCATGCCTCGCAGCTACCCGGGGGGGGCGGGAAACAGGCAGTCATAGAAATACTGGACGCCGATGAATGTAAGTCAAGCTGTCAGCTTGACTCTGGCGTTCTTTGCCAGGCTCCCGACATCCATGCAAACTCGAGCAGAATGCTGGCAGGATGATGCTGGCGGAATCCATGGAAGAACTTGTAGCTGTGAGGTATACCTCGCAGCTACAAGGGGGCCGGGAAACAGGCAGTCAATGTAGGTCAAGTTGTCAGCTTGACTCTGGCGTTCTTTGCCAGCCACCCGACATCCATGCAAACTCGAGCAGAATGCTGGCAGGATGATGCTGGCGGAATCCATGGAAGTACTAGCTGCGAGGCATGCCTCGCAGCTACCAGAGGGGTGGGTAACAGGCAGTCACAGAATGACTAGGCGCAGAAAAATGTAGGTCAAGCTGTCAGCTTGACTCTGGCGTTCTTTGCCAGGCTCCCGACATCCATGCAAACTCGAGCAGAATGCTGGCAGGATGATGCTGGCGGAATCCATGGAAGAACTTGTAGCTGTGAGGTATACCTCGCAGCTACAAGGGGGCCGGGAAACAGGCAGTCATAGAATGACTGGATGTGGATTACACGCAGGCGGGAGGAACGATTACCGAATAATCCGTGAGGGGGATTTAACCGCAGATTACGCAGAACTACGCAGATTCAGGCATTGGACCACGAAAGACACGAAAGAGGCGAAAAAGTGCAGGCAGTCTATTCAGGCGTGGCTGCGAGTTAAACCTGAAAGAGGCGGCGCAGGCGCCGCCCCTTCTGTGGTAGTTGGTCTATGTGTGGGGGGAGCAGCGCGTGCGCCCCGCCAGGATGTGCGCAGGTTCAGGGAACCAGGGTGACGTTGGCAGCTTGCGGCCCTTTGGGGCCATCTTCGATGGTGAATTCGACTTTTTGACCTTCTTCCAGGTTGCGAAAACCATCGCCCTGGATGGCGGAGAAATGGACGAAAACATCCGGCCCGCCCTGGCGCTCGATGAAGCCGAAGCCTTTACTGGCATTGAACCACTTGACCGTTCCGACAATCCGTTCAGCCATACTTACCTCCTCGTTACATACACACTCATTTTCAAGCATAATATCAGGCTGCCGGGTCAATAAAAAAAGCCCACGCAATACCGCGTGAGCCAGTGCTGCCTTGATGAACGCCATTGAACCGGTATCCCGTACAATTGAATTTTACCTGATGAATTGGGATAAAACAAGTATGATTAATTCTAGAGGCGACAGGCCAGGCTTTAGTTTACCCGTATAGTCTCCCGTAGATGACTGGATGGCTGGGGAGGATAGTCATAGGGGAGGTTAAGAAACCGAGTTTTCAAGAAAAAACTCGGTTTTCAGGGGTATAGCGCCACTATCCACTTGACCAGCAATTTACTCTCCCGCAGAGGGGTGAGGCTGTGTCGATGGGCAGTAAGATTGAAAGGAACGGGAACCTGCCTGTGAAACACAACCCGATCGAATTTTCAATTAATTCTGTGAGGGCAGAAAACTCGTATATAATATTGGGCTTGTGCATTCGCTGGGAGGGTAAACCCGATGCTCTTGAGCGGTGCAGCCTTAAAAAAATTAAAGTATGGAATGGAAGAATAAAAATGGAAATCATACGCAATCTAATCCTGATCGTGGTGGGCGTTATCCTGGTGCTGCTGGTGCTGGGCTGGTTGGGATTGCATATAAAGCCGCAGGCCTTCCCGGAATACGCCGAGAAAAGCCCTGAGCTGAAAACCATACCCCTGCCTGCCGGGCTGCCGGCGCCGGTGGAGCGCTTTTACAGCACGGTTTATGGCGAGACGATCCCGGTGATCGAGACAGTGGTGATCCAGGGGCGGGCGGTGATCCGGCCCGTTATGAACATCCCCTTTCCGGCGCGTTTCGTATTTGTGCACAACGCCGGGCGAGATTACCGCCACTATATTGAAGCGACCCTGTTCGGCCTGCCGCTGCTGAAGGTGAACGAGGGCTATGTGGATGGGGAGAGTTTCTTCGAGAGCCCCATGGGCACCTACTATGACGATCCGAATACAAATCAGGGCGCCAACCTGGCGCTGTGGGCGGAGGCAGCCTGGTTCCCGGCATTGTGGCTGACGGATGGGCGCGCCCGATGGGAAGCGATGGATGCGCAGACGGCGCGGCTGTACGTGCCTTTTTAGCAGAACGAGGAGAGCTTCGTGGTGCACTTCAATCCGCAGACGGGGCTGGTCGACAGCATGGAAGCCATGCGCTACCGCGATCCGGGCGAGGGTAAACCCAAGATCCTGTGGATCACGCGCAGCGAGGCGGGGCTGACCCTGCCTGGCAGCGTTCTCAGCGCGGTCGGCTCGGCAATCTGGCAGGATATGGGCAGGCCCTGGGCGACTTTCACGCTGGAGGAGCTGGTCTTTAATGTGGATGTGAGCGAGTATATCCGGCAGAGAGGGCGGTAAGAGGGGGCTGACAGCCAATTCGCGGAATGGTTCGCACGATTTTTGCGCGGCTGCGAGGCATGCCTCGCAGCCACCGGTGGGGCCATTCGACTGCCTGGGAGGAGGGAGGGGCGCAGCGGGATCTTTGCAGGAAGCGGCTGTTCGATGTACCGCTGCGCCCGTACTGGGGAGGGATTCATGGATTAAGGGAAAGAAACCCGGTTTTCTGGATGTGGCAGGGGCATCTGACTACCCAATCCCTAAACCGGTAAGCTGCCGGGGTGGTTATTCGATCCGCGATACCGGGAGCGCACCTAGAATTTTCTGAGCACACAAAGATAGAGAGTTTTACCTGTCCAGACTCTCCAGGAGCGATTTCATCTGCGCGATCTCTGATTCCTGGGCCGCGATGATGGTCTCACAAAGTTCTTTGACTTGCGGGTCGGTCAGGGGGGCTGCTTCACACATGGTGATGGCGCCGGCGTGATGGGGGATCATAGAGCGCAGGAACTGCCGGTCGCCGATGGCGGTTTGCTTCTGGATGAAGGCGAAGAAGGCGAAGAAGGCGATAACACTCGCGGCGATGATCAGCATATTGCGGCGTTTATCTGGATACATGCTTCTCATCACAACCAGCTCGATCACCAGCATGGGGGTAGTCATCAGTGCTGCCATGTAAACCTGATTGAGATTGTTGAATACATTGTCAGGCGTGTTCACCATGGCGTACATGAGGATATACATGGCGATGAAGGACAGAACGATCATCAGCAGCAGATTTCGATAGGCATTATGCTGCGTAGGCTGATGTTCTTGGGGTGAGTTCGGAGCTGGTTCGTGTGCTTGCGTGTGCATAATCTTTCCTCCTAAGTTAGATTACCCAATGAAATCGATATAAGCACTTATGCCGGGCAGGATATTCCTGATGCCCTGATTCTACCTCGCCCGATCTCCGCTTCAGTCTTCGACTGCGATCGGGAAGAGCGCCCGATCTCCGCTTCAGTCTTCGACTGTGATCGGGAAGAGCACCCGATCTCCGCTTCAGTCTTCGACTGTGATCGGGAAGAGCACCCGATCTCCGCTTCAGTCTTCGACTGTGATCGGGAAGAGCACCCGATCTCCGCTCAGACTGCCTGGGAGGCGGGAGGGGCGCAGGGGATCTTTCCTGGTAGTGGTTGTGCGATGTACCGCTGCGCCCGTACGGGGAGGGATTCATGGACTGAGGTTAAGAAACCGAGTTTTGAAATTCAAAAGGCGAATTTCTGAAAAAACTCGGTTTTCAGGAAGAGGCATTGGCGCCTGTACGCATGACGATAAATTGAAGATGAAGCTAGCGGTTCTCACTCATTAAGATACGCCGCAGGTGCTTGCCCACCATGGTCTTGGGCAGTGAGTCGCGCACTTCGACGTAACGCGGGATTTTATAACCGGACAGCTTCTCACGACAAAAGGCGCGCAGGGTTTCGGTTTCGAGCTGGGCGCCGGGCTTAAGCACGATCCAGGCTTTGACAGCCTCGCCCTGCTGGGTGTCGGGCACGCCGCCCACACAAACTTCCAACACGGCCGGGTGCATGGCGATCACTTCTTCCACTTCGCGCGGCCAGACCTGGAAGCCGCTGGGCTTGATCAGGTCCTTTTTGCGGTCGACCAGGAACAGGAAACCATCCTCGTCCAGATAACCTACATCGCCGGTGTAGACCCAGCCATCGCGGATCATCTGGGCGGTTTCTTCGGAGCGCTTCCAATAGCCTTCCATGATCTGCGGGGCGCGGATGACGATTTCGCCGGGCTCATTGGGGGGCAGGTTCTCCCAGCCGCTGTCCAGATCGACAATGCGCAGCTCGACATCGGGCAGGGGCAGGCCGGTGGAGCCTTCTTTGGTCTCACCGTGCGCCGGGGAGACCACCGCGGCGAGCACGGTCTCGGTCATGGCGTAGGCGTCCAGCAGGCGCCCGCTGGTGAGCTTTTCAAAGCGCTCTTTGGTATCCTTCAGCAGAGGCGCGGCGGCGGAGTAGCACACCTTCATGGATTTGAAATCCATCTTGCCGGAGATGACATCCGGGTGGTTGATCAGGGCGTTGAAGAGGGTTGGCACGCCGTGCAAGACCGCCGGGCGTTCTTTGCGCAGGGTAGCTACCAGATCGTTCAGGTCGCGCGGGTTGGGCACGATCACCATGGGCCAGCGCCCGATCAGGGAGGTATTCAAGGCCATGTTGCCGTAGACGTGGAACATGGGCATCACCAGAGTCAGGCGGTCGTCCCAATCGGTGAGCACGGTGGCGGCGTAGGCATGCAGCTGCATGGCCGAGATGAGCAGTGAGCGGTGCGTGGCCAGGACGGCTTTGGGCTTGCCGGTGGTGCCGCCGCTGAAGAGCAGGATGGCGGGGTCGGTGGGCTGCACCGGGACAGGCGGGGGTGGGGAGCCGGCAAAGCGCTTCAGCAGGTCGCCGAAGCTGCGGTCGCCGTCTCGTAAATTGATGCGGTAGCCTTCTTTCTTTTCTTTGACCAGGGTAAACAGCAAACTGAGCACAGGCGAGAGGAAGTCTTTGATATGGGCGGCGATCACGCGCTGCACGCCGGTGCGGGGCTGGACGGCTTTGACCTTTTCGTAAAATGGGTTGAGCACCACAACCGTTTGGGCTTCACATTCATTCAGGGCGTGCTCAAGCTCCCATTCGGTGTAGGTGGAGTTGATGGGGCAGAATATGGCGCCCGCTTTCCAGGCGCCGAGCTGAGCGATGATGGCCTGGGGCGAATTGGGCAGCAGGGCAGCCACGCGCTCGCCACGCACCACACCCAGGCTGCTCAGGGCAGCCGCGAAATCACTGCTGAGCGCCTCCAGCCTGGCGACACTGGTGTGCACGCCTTTGAAGATCATGGCGGTGTGGGCGGGGCGCTGTTGGACGGTATCGTGCAGGATATCCAGCAGGGTGCGCTCGGGGTAGGGCATTAAGGTGTGCGGCAGCAGGGGGTCGTAATTTTTTAACCACGGCCGGTCTGACCAAGGTTGGTCTGACCACAGTTGGTCGCTCATGGGGATGGCTCCTTCTATCGCAGAGGCTGTGCTCTGGATGAGTGCATGATACATGAAAAAGCGGAAAACAACAATAAGAAACTGAGGGAACGGGTTGAAGCTGATCTAATGTGAGCAAGGTACATGATGTGTGGAAGCGTTTTTCGGGGAGGTCAGTGGACAAGCTGAAGCTTATCCTACGCGGGTAGGGTGCATTCTGTATGGAGGCGTGTTTCGAGGGGAGGTCAGTGGACAAGCTGAAGCTTATCCTACGCGGGTGGGGTGCATTCTGTATGGAGGCGTGTTTCGAGGGGAGGTCAGTGGACAAGCTGAAGCTTATCCTACGCGGGAGGGGTGCATTCTGTATGGAGGCGTGTTTCGAGGGGAGGTCAGTGGACAAGCTGA
>Ga0209347_1001341_pt1 | contig 41455 bp, 39 predicted proteins | sample AutmiccommuBRH23_FD_187382 | JGI IMG/M metagenome (GOLD analysis project Ga0209347, IMG submission 187382) | Deep subsurface microbial communities from Mt. Terri, Switzerland - Autotrophic microbial communities BRH/23 (SPAdes) (version 2) | ecosystem: Environmental > Aquatic > Deep subsurface >... | reverse complement strand
CGGGGCTGGCGACAGGTCTCGTCGTTATGGCCGCCGGCGGGCTCCAGTTCACGCCCTGGAAGGCACGCCATCTCGCAACCTGCCGCACAGCCCCGACGCTCGGCGGCGCCCTGTCGGCGGATCCCGCCACTGCCTGGCGGTACGGCCTGCACCTCGGCCGGCACTGCTGCTGCAGCTGCGCCGGCCCGATGACGGTCCTGCTGGTCGCCGGGCTCATGGACCTGGCGGCGATGGGGGCGGCGACGGCGGCCATCACCGCCGAGCGCTTGGCGCCGGCCGGCGCCCGCGTCGCGCACGGCACCGGCGCCGCCGCCGTCCTGACCGGGTTGCTCATGTTCGCGGGCTGGATCGGATGAGCGTCCGGCGGGGGCCGGCAGCTTGTATCGAGATTGTCGACCAGGAAACCGAGGTGGGCCGCATCGACGAGACCCATGTGGAGCCGCTCCCGGGCGCGGCGTGATCCTCGGGCGTGGCGCTCAGAACCGCAGGTGCACCTTCATCGACTTCCGTCGGTCCGCGGCCGTCCGGAACGCCTCCATGGCATCGGCGGCGGCGAATTCGTGGCTCAGCACCGGACCGACATCCAGCCGGCCGCCGGCCAGCAGGGCGACGGCGACCGGGAACTCGCGGGCGAAGCGGAATGAGCTCTTGAACGTGATCTCCTTCGCCATGATCCGGTCCATCGGCAACGCCACCTTCGGGTCGGCGTAGGTCCCGACCTGCACCAGGGTGCCGCCGGGTGCCAGCTGCTCGAGGCACATGGCAAGCGCCGCCGGGTGCCCGGAGCATTCGAAGGCGGCATCGAAGCGGCCGCGCGGCCGCGCCGGGTCGGCGACCGAGCCGGGGTCGGCCGCCACGTCGTGCACCCGGTCGGCACCGAGCGCCTCGGCCACGCGCAAGGGCTCGGGGGCGACATCGGTGATCTCCACCGCCGCCCCGGCGAAGCGCGCCGCCGCCAGGGTCAGCGCCCCGATCGGTCCGGCCCCGGTCACCAGCACCCGGCGCCCCAGCAGCGGCCCGGCGTGCGACAGGGCGTGCAGCACCACCGACAGCGGTTCGGCGAGGGCGGCGACCCGCGAGGGTGTGGCGGCCGGCACCGACACGCATTGCCGCTCGTGGGTGGCGAAGCTCTCGGCGAACAGGCCCTGGGCATGCGGGAAGCGCCGCGACGATCCCAGGAACAGCATGTCGCCGCACAGCTGCTCGCGGCCGGTGCGGCAGTACTCGCAGGCACCGCAGGGGTGGCTCGGGTTGATTGCCACCCGGTCGCCGACGGCCAGGCGGGTGACGCCGGAACCGATCTCCGCCACCGTGCCGGCGCCCTCGTGGCCGAGCACGAACAGCTCGCGCACCGGGAAGTCGCCGATGCGGTGGTGGTGGAAGTAGTGCAGGTCGGAGCCGCAGATGCCGCCGGACTCGACCTTCACCCGCACCTCGCCGGGGCCGAGCGGCCGTTCCTCGCGCGCCTCGACCCGCAGGTCCTCGATGCCGTGCAGCACGACCGCCTTCATGGCTTCCTCCCTGGATCGCTCTCCCGGGCAATCTGCGGCGGGGGCGGTGGAGTGGCAAGCGCCCGTCGCTTCGTGCGCCCGTCGCTTCGGGGGTCCCGGAGCCGTCCGCTATCGCGGACTCTCCGGGATGACGACAATTTTTATCCGTCATTCCGGAGGGGGCGCGCCAGCGCCCGGCTCCGGAACCCACCCGCTGCTGCTTCGCCGGTCGCCTGCCTCAGTCCCCTGTCGCGCGGGTCACCGCCTCGACCGCCGCCGGCGCATACTCCGGCACCAGCCGCGAGAGAATCCGCTTCGTCGCCGCGGTGTCGCGCGAGCGGGCCGCCGCCTCGAGCTCGTCGAGGCCACGCGCCAGCAGGGCGAGGTCGGTGGTGCGCGGGCGGGCCCGGCGCAACGTCGGCACCGCGGTCGGCTCCAGCGCCTCGGCGTCGTGGAACAGCTCCTCGTACAGCTTCTCGCCGGGGCGCAGCCCGGTGAAGACGATGCGCACATCCTTCTCCGGCACAAGCCCGGCGAGGCGGATCATCTGCCGCGCCAGGTCGACGATCTTCACCGGCTCGCCCATGTCGAGCACGGTGATGCCGCCGCGGCCGCCCTCGGTCGCCAGCTCCAGGGCGGCGGCCTGCAGCACCAGCTCGACCGCCTCGCGCACGGTCATGAAATAGCGGGTCATGTCCGGGTGGGTGACGGTGAGCGGGCCGCCGCGCTCCAGCTGCCGCTGGAACAGCGGCACCACCGAGCCGGTAGAGCCCAGAACGTTGCCGAAGCGCGTGGTCACGAAGCGGGTGCCGCCGTTGCCGGATCCGCTCCCATTGGCCAGGTCGAGCGCCTGGGCATAGGCCTCGGCCAGCCGCTTGGTGGCGCCCATGACGTTGGTCGGGTTGACCGCCTTGTCGGTGGAGATCAGCACCACCGCCCGCACGCCCGCGGCGCGCGCCGCCTCGGCGACCACCCGGCTGCCGACGGCATTGGTCAGCACCGCGTCGTCGACATTGCTCTCGGCCAGCGGCACATGCTTCAGGGCGGCGGCGTGAAAGACGATCTCGGGTGCTGCGTCGCGCAGGATCTCGGCGACCCTGGCGCGGTCGCGCACGTCGCCGATCAGCGCCCGGCGCCCGATCTCGGGGGCCAGGTCGCCGACCTCCTGGTCGATGCTGTAGAGCGCGAACTCGGAAGCGTCGACCAGGGTGAGCGTCGCCGGGCCGAAGCCCGCCACCTGGCGCACCAGCTCGGAGCCGATGGTGCCGCCGGCACCGGTCACCAGCACCCGCCGCCCCGCGATCAGCGCCCGCATGGCGTCGCGGTCCAGGGTCGCCTGCGGCCGGCCGAGCACGTCCTCGACATTGATCGGGCGCAGTGCCGCGGCACCGCCGTCGGCCGCCTCCAGCGCCCCGACCCGCGGCATCCGGCTGACCGGGATGCCGAGCGCGTCGCCCAGCTCGAAGGCCCGGCGCACCGTGGCACCGTCCATGCGCGCGCGCGTCAGCACCAGGCGCTGCGGCCGGACCCCGTGCCCCGCCAGCCGCTCGACCACCGCCGCCAGCTCGTCCAGCCCGCCCAGCACCCGCACGCCGCGGATCTCGCGGCCGGTGCGCGAGTCGCGGTCGTCGACGATGCCGACCACCCGATACGGCGCCTCCTGGCCGCGCGCCATCTCGCGGATGAACAGCTCGGCGCCATCGCCGGCGCCGACCAGCAGCACCGGCACCCGCCCTTGCGCGTTGCGCTCGACCAGCGCCGACAGCGTACCGTCCTTCAGCAGCCGGTAGCCGAAGCGCGGTGCCGCCAGCAGCACGGTGAGGACGAACGCCTCGATCACCAGGAACGACCGCGGGAAATCGTCGAGCCGGGTCAGCGCGAACTGCACCAGCAGGAAGGTGCCGAGGATCAGCGCCACCGCGCGCAGGATCTTCGCCAGGTCGCCGATCGAGGTGTAGCGCCACACCGCGGTGTCGAGCCGCACCACCAGGAACACCGCGGCGGCGCTGGCGGTGAAGGCGAGCAGTCCGGTCACCACGACCTGCTCCGGCCACCACCAGATGCCGTCGCCGAGCCGCAGATACAGCGACAACAGGAAGGAGGCCGCCGCCATGACCAGGTCATGGGCGAGGATGGCGGCGGAACGGCGGAAGGCGCGGCCGGTCATGATACCGGCCTCCACGCATCGGAGCGGCGGGTGGGTCCCGGCTCTCCGCGGCTTCGCCGCTGCGGCCGGGATGACGGAAAAAATGAGATCGTCATCCCGGAGAGTCCGCGCGAGCGGACGGCTCCGGGACCCACGGAGCGACGGGCGCCAGCAGCGCTCACACGCACGGGTCGGCTCCCGGCACCACGGCGTCGGCCATCGCGCTCTCGGCACCGAGCGGCGGTGTCCACGCCAGGGTGTCGCGGATCGCCCGGTCGTCGACCGCGTAGGACCGCACCAGCCGGCGCGCCGCCTCCGGACCGAGCCGGGCGGCGACCAGCCGCGACAGCACCGCCGCCGGCACCGGCAGCACCACGGCACGTCGCCCGAGCGCCCGCAGCATGCGGCGCACCAGATCGCCGGTGGAGACCGGCTCGCCGTCCGACACCAGGAACAGCCGGCCGGCCGCCGCATCGGCCTCCACGCAGCGCAGCAGCGCCGACACCAGGTTGTCGCGGTGCACGAAGGACCGCCGGTTGCCACCGTAGCCGAGCGGCAGCACGGCCGGGGCGCGGCGCAGGAAATCGATCATCTGCCGGACGTTGCCGCCGCTGGCCCGGCCGTAGATCGCCGGCGAGCGCACCACCACCCCGCCGGGTGCGGCATCGAGCACTAGCCGCTCGGCCGCCAGCTTGGCCTCGGCATAGGCGTCCTGCGGCTGCGGCGTGTCGGCCTCGGTGAGGGCGGCGGCGCCGGATTCCTCGCCCATCGCCTTCAGCGAACTGACGAACACGAAGCGCGCCGCACCCGCCGCCCTCGCCCGCTCGGCCAGCCGCTGCGTGCCGTCGACGATCACCCGCTGCGCCTCGGCCCGGCGGGCCGCCGGGTCGGCCTCGCCCAGCGGCGGCGACACCATGTGCAGCACGGCGTCCACACCGTCCAGGGCGCGGCCCCAGTCGGTGCCGCCGTCGACCGCACCGACGGCGACCGCGCCGGCGCGCCGGTTCTCCGGCAGCCGGTCGAGCGAGCGCACCGCCGCCACCACCTCGTGCCCGGCCGACGCCAGGGCGAGACGGGCGGCGCGGCCGACATAGCCGTTGGCACCGGTCAGCAGGACCTTCATGCGCGGCCCGGGGTCGACGGCACCGGCGCGGGGCGCAGCGCCAGGAACAGGGCGGCGACGACCCCGCCGCCGATCGCCAGGGCCGCCAGCGGCGCCAGCGGCGCCATGAACAGGGCGAGCGACAGCAGGCAGGCATTGGCCGCCGCGATCCGCAGCGACACCGAGGCATGGCTGGCGCCGGCGATGACCGCGCGCTGGTAGACATGCTCGCGATGCGCCCGCGCCGGGCTCTCGCCGCGCAGCACGCGGCGCGCCAATGTCACGGTGGCGTCGACCAGATAGACCAGCGGCAGCAGCAGCGCCGCCGCCAGCCCGACGGGCCCGCTGCCGGCCAGGATCACCAGCAGCAGTCCGAGCAGGTAGCCGAGCGGTACACTGCCGACGTCGCCGAGGAAGATCCGCGCCGGGTGCCAGTTCCACACCAGGAAGCCGGCGGCCGCGGCCGCCAGCACCAGCGCCGGCCCGGCGATCGCCGGCGGCGCCAGCCCGGCGAATGCCAGCGCGGCCAGCCCGACGCCGATCGACACGGTCTCGGTGCCGGTGATGCCGTCGATACCGTCCATGAAGTTGTACAGGTTGAGGAACCACACCCAGCCCAGCGCGGTCAGCGGCAGGTCGATCCAGGCGGGCGCCACCGCCGCCAGCGCGCCGCGGCCGTCGAGCGCCCACAGCCCGGCCGCTACCGCCAATGCCTGCACGGCCAGCCGCAGGCCGGCGCCGAGGCCGCGCAGGTCGTCGGCGAAGGACACGGCCGCCAGCGCCGATGCGGCGGCAAGCGGGACCAGCCAAGGCAGCAGGTCGGCCGGGGCGTCGACCAGGGCGAGGCACAGCCAGGCGACAGCCAGGGCCGCAACCACCGCGATGCCGCCGCCGCGCGGCACCGGCACCGCATGGCTCGACCGCTCGTTCGGCCGGTCGAGCACGGCGCGGCGGGTGAGCACGCCGACCAGCACCCGGGTGCCCGCGCAGGCGAGCCCGAACGCCACGGCCACGGCCATCGGAATCGAGAGTTCCACCATGCGAGCGCTTATACCGGAGCGGCCGGCGCCGAGATAGATGCGAGCGGGAGGAAGCCGGGTCAGGCGGCGCGGCGGTCCTCGCGCCGCAACGCCCACTTGATGGTCAGCGAGCCGTCGTCGCGCACCACGCCCGCCGGCGTCGTCAGCACCAGCTGCCGCGAGCGCTGCAGGGTGCCGCGGTCGCCGAAATACACGCTCTCCTGCAGCTGCAGCGCGCCGCCGGCCGAACGCAGCCGCCAGCCGGCGCCGGAGTTGGTGCGCAGCAGGGCGGCAGCACCGTTCTGCACCACCGACGCGGCGACGCGCGGGTGCAGGTGGAAGCGGATCACCGCCTCCGCCGGGCGTGTGCCGGGGCCGCCGGCGTAGGTCAGGACATCCTCGCCGCGCAGGTCGTCGCCCCCGGCCGCCAGATACAGGCGGCGGCGGTGGGTGAGGCCATGGGTCTCGGCATAGCCGTCATGCTCGGCCTCGACCCACACCGCGCCGTCGGCCTCCCAGCGCTCGACCCGCACCTTGGTCGGGCGGCGGCCGACCGCGCCGCGGGCGTCGATCTCGCTGGAGTTGGTGTCGTCGACCACCAGGGTGGAATGCGCCGCGGTGGCGCGCAACGCGCTCTCCCAGCGCGGATCGGCGGGGGCGGCGCCGCAGTTCACGATCACCCGCTCCTTGCCGACCGACAGTTCGAAAGACAGCGTCCCGGCATGCGCCAGGCCCTCCTCCGAAGCGGTCACGCCGGTATCCATGATCGCCAGCGCCCGGCCGGCGACCAGCCGCTCGAAGCCGGTGTCCGGCGCCGAGGCGATCGCCCTGACCTTGGATTCGGTGCGCGCCAGCAGCGAGTCGATGCGCCACACCGTGCCCTCGGTGGCGCCGTTGAACAGCGCCATCCCGCCGTCGCCGTGGCGCAGCATGCGCAGCACGCCGGTCATCCGGCCGATCGCGTCGTCCAGGGCGCCCGTGGATTCCCGCCCGGCGACCCGTAGGGCGGTTCGCGAGTCGACCAGGCAGGCCAGCACGTCGATCTGCGCCTGCGGCGACCGCGAGCGGTGGCCGCCGTCGGACAGGATCTGCTCGCGCAGCACGGCGTCGAGCCGGTCGACCAGCGGCTGCAGCCGCTCCCCGGACTCGCCCAGCGCCACCCCGACCGAGATGGCGCCGCGCAGCGCCTCGATCCGGCCGATGCCGTCCGGGCTGGCCGCCAGCGCGCCCAGCAGATGCCGGTGCTGCCGGGCCAGGCTGGCCAGCACGGCGTCGCGCAGCCCCTCGTCGGCGGTGTCGCCGAAGAACCCGAAGGTGTGCACCCAGGACACCAGGCGGGCCGCCAGGATGTCCGGGCGCCAGGCCAGGCGGTCCCAGCGGTCGAAGCTGTCGATCCAGCCGGCCACCAGGTCGCGCGCCTTGCGGCGGGCGGCGTCGCCGCCGAGATCGCGCAGGTCGCGCAGCCACTCGAAGCGGTGCAGCACCTCGGCGGCGCCGGCGGTGACCCCGGCGGTGCGCCAGGGATCGGCGCCGACATGCACCAGCTGCCCGGCGACCGGGAAGGCGCCCTCCAGGATCTCGCGGCCGGCCTCGGCGTCGCCGGGCCAGGGATCGTTCAGCGCCACCACCAGCCGGTCCGGCGCCACCCCGCTGATCCGCCAGGCATGTACCGGCGAGGCGTACCAGGCCTCGCGGAGCCGCTGGCCGATACCGCCGTCGCCGCTCATGTCGCGCCCTTGAGCCGGGCGATGTTGCCAGCATAGGCCGTGGGCCCGCCGCGGAAGGTCGCGGTGCCGGCGACCAGGACGTCGGCGCCGGCGGCAATGATGCGGGGCGCGGTCTCGGCGGTGACGCCGCCGTCGACCTGCAGGCGGATGTCGCGGCCGCCGGCGTCGATGCGGGCGCGGGCGGCGGCGATCTTGGCGAGCTGGCTGTCGATGAAGGCCTGGCCGCCGAACCCCGGGTTCACCGTCATCACCAGCACCAGGTCGACCAGGTCCATGACGTTGTCGAGGGTCTCCACCGGAGTGCCGGGATTCAGCGCGATCCCGGCCTTCGCCCCCAGCGAGCGCACCAGCTGCAGGGTGCGGTGGATATGCGGCCCCGCCTCCGGATGGACGGTGACGATCTCCGCCCCGGCCTCGACGAAGGCCGCCACGAACGGGTCGACCGGCGCGATCATCAGATGCACGTCGAAGGTGCGGTCGGTGTGCGGGCGCAGCGCCTTCACCACGGCCGGGCCGATCGTCAGGTTCGGCACGAAGTGCCCGTCCATGACGTCGATGTGGATCCAGTCGGCGCCGGCGGCGGCGACGGCGCGGACCTCTTCACCCAGCCGCGCGAAGTCGGCGGACAGGATGGAGGGGGCGATCAGGGTCGGACGGGGCATCAGCGGTCGTTATCAGGTTGCTCGGATGGCATCAAGCGCCGGCCGGCCCGTGAAGTCAGGCGCGCACCAGCCGGCAGGCATAGAACCCGTCGATGCCGCCGAGGTTCGCCAATTGATCGGGGCGGCTGCGCAGGTCGCCCTGCGCGGTGATCAGCTCGCCCAACCCGCCGACCTCGTCGGGGCGAATCGGATGGCGCTTCAAATCGGGATTGGCGGCGAGCGCCGCCTCGGCCCGCTCCACCCCTTCGGACGGCTCCAGCGAGCAGGTACAGAACACCAGCACGCCGCCCGGCGCCAGCATGCGGGCGGCGTTGGCGAGCAGCCGGTCCTGCAGCTCGGTGAGGGTGGCGAGATCCTCGGCGCGCTTCAGCCAGGGGATGTCCGGGTGGCGGCGGATGGTGCCGGTCGCCGAGCACGGGGCGTCCAGCAGGATGCGGTCCGCCGGCTCGTCGAGGCGCATCTCGGTGACGTCCGCGACCTTGGTGACCGCCGCCAGGCCGAGCCGCGCGAGATTGCGCTCCAGCCGCTGCAGCCGCGGCTTGGAGCGGTCGATCGCCAGCACCTCGGCACCTGCGGCGGCGAGCTGCGCGGTCTTGCCGCCGGGGGCGGCGCACAGGTCGACGACACGCCGGCCGGCGACCGGACCGAGCAGCTGCACCGGCAGTGCCGCCGCCATGTCCTGCACCCACCAGGCGCCTTCGGTGAAGCCGGGCAGCGCCTCGATGCGACCGTCGAAGCCGCGGCGCAGCGTGCCGGTCGGCAGCAGGGTGGCGCCGAGCTTCTTCGCCCAGCCCTCCGGGTCGGACTTGACGGAGATGTCGAGCGGCGGCTCGACGAAGCCCGCCGCCGCCATCGCCTCGGCGACCGCGTCGCCATAGGCGGCGCGCCAGCCGGCACCCAGCCAGTCGGGCAGGGCGGCGGTCGCCGGCAAGGTGAGGATCTCGCCGCGAGCCTCGCGGTCGAGGCGGCGCAGCACGGCATTGGCCAGCTTGGCGAAGGGCTCGAAGCCACGCGAGCGCACCAGGTTCACCGCGCTGTCGACAGCGGCGTGCGGGGCGACGCCCAGGATCAGCAGCTCGGTCGCCGCCAGCCGCAGCACGTCATGGACCACCGCCGCCTTGGCCGGCAGCGGCTTGTCCATGCATTTCTCGATCAGCCGGTCGACATGGCCGAGCCGCCGCAGCGTCGTCGCCACCAGCAGCCGGGCGAAGCCGCGGTCGCGCTCCGGCAGCTTGGCCAGGCCGTCATGCGCGGCCAGCGCCTCGTCGAGCGGGGTGCGCTTGGCGAGCACGCCGCGCAGCAGGTCGAACGCCACGCTGCGCGACGCGGAGACCTTGTTGTCCGATGCGGTTCGGGGTCCAGCCATGGGAGCCGTTTGAGCACGCATGGCGAAGCCTCTCAAGTCCCGTTTCGTCACCCCCAGGGACCGCGGCCGGAATTGCCGCCGCCGGCCAGGGCGCGCAGCCGCGCCACGCGCTCGCGCATCGGCGGGTGCGTGGAGAACAGCGAGTCGATCGAATGCGCGTGCAGCGGGTTGACGATGAACAGATGCGCGGTCGCCGGGTTGGCCTCGGCGGTGTGGTTGTCGATCTGCCGCGCCGCACCGTCGAGCCGCTCCAGCGCCGAGGCCAGCCACAGCGGCCGGCCGCAGATCTGCGCGCCCAGCGCGTCGGCGTCGTATTCGCGCGCCCTGCTGATCGCCAGCTGCACCATGGTCGCGGCCAGCGGGGCCAGGATCGCCATCAGCAGCACGCCGATGCCGCCGAGCGGGCTGTTGCGGCTGTCGCTGGAGCCGCCGAACATCGCCGAGAACATCGCGAAGTTGGCCAGCATCGACAGCGCGCCGGCGATCGTTGCGGTGATCGTCATGATCAGGGTGTCGCGGTTCTTCACATGCGCCAGCTCGTGCGCCATCACGCCGGCGACCTCCTCCTGGCTGAGGCGGCGCAGCAGCCCGGTGGTCGCGGCGACGGCGGCGTTCTGCGGGTTGCGGCCGGTTGCGAAGGCGTTCGGCTGCTCCTGCTCGATCAGGTAGACGCGCGGCATCGGCAGCTCGGCGCGCGCCGCCAGCTGGCCGATCATGTCGTGCAGCCACGGCAGGTCGGCGCGCCCGATCTCGCGGGCGCCATGCATGCGCAGCACGATGGAATCGGCATTCCAGTAGGCGAAGAAGTTCATGGCGACGGCGACACCGAGCGCGATCAGCATGCCGCCCTGCCCGCCCATGGCGTAGCCGGCGACGCCGAACAGCGCGACCAGCGCCGACAGCAGCACTCCCGTGCGAAAGACGTTCATTTCTCCCATTCCGGAAAACGCTTGCGACCGACGATCAAGTGGCCCGTGCCGGCAGGCGCTTCAAGCACTGGCGGCGGGTAGCCCACTCGCCTATATCCGTATTGCCATGAGCGACACGCCCCGCCCGTTCCGCAACGTTGCGACGCCGCAGTCGAAGCCGGCAACGCCGTCGCCGACGATCCCGCCGCGCCTCGACCCGCGCGCCGCCGCAAAGGATCTGCCGCCCGAACGCGGCGGCTACGCCGGCCCCGAGCCGACCCGCTTCGGCGACTGGGAGCACAAGGGGCGGTGCACGGATTTCTGAGGGCAGAGCTTGGCCCCACCCGGCCCTTCGTGGCCGCCGCGCTATGTGCGGTATCTCAGAGCGACGTGGGCCAGCTTGCGATCGCGGCCCCCCGGCAACGCCCCTTCCTCGTCGTCATTCCGGCCGGAGCGACGAAGTCGCGTAGAGCCGGAACCCACCCGATGCGCCGCGCTTGCAGCTGCCTATCCCCGTCGCCCCGTGGGTTCCGGCTCGGCCGCGCCGGGGCGGCGCGTCCGTCCGGAATGACGACGGGTGGAGGGTGGCCGTCGGCAAAGCGATTCTGTCATGTCCCGGCAGCAGCCGCGACGTCGGGGATGAAGGACGGGTCGGGATAGGCGGGCACTCGGCGGTTCCGCACCCTCCCCGGCCATGCCAAAGTCCCGGCAACCACGCCCCATCCGCCCCGGAGGACCCCCGATGACGACCCTGCGCGACAAGCTGCGCCCCGGCAAGCTGCTGACCTGTCCCGGCGTGTTCGACGGCATCTCGCTCAGGCTGGCCGACCGCATGGGCTTCGAATGCCTGTACATGACCGGCTACGGCACCGTCGCCTCGCATCTCGGGCTGCCGGACGCCGGCCTCGCCTCCTACCGCGACATGGTCGACCGGGTGCGCACCTTCGCCGGGCTGGCGAAGACCCCGCTGGTCGCCGACGGCGACACCGGCTATGGCGGGCTGCTGAACGTCGAGCACACGGTGCGCGGCTACGAGGCCGCCGGGGCCGCCGCCATCCAGCTCGAGGACCAGGAATTCCCGAAGAAATGCGGCCACACCCCCGGCCGCAAGGTGATCCCGCTGGCCCAGGCGGCCGCCAAGATCCGGGTCGCCGCCGAGGCCCGCGACAGCCGCGACTTCCTGATCATCGCCCGCACCGACGCCCGCACCGCGCACGGTCTCGACGAGGCGCTGCGCCGGGCCGAGGCGTTCGCCAAGGCCGGCGCCGACATCCTGTTCGTGGAGTCGCCCGAGACCGTCGAGGAGATGGAGACCATCGGCCGCACCTTCGACCTGCCGCTGCTGGTCAACGTCGTCGAGGGCGGCAAGACCCCGGTGCTGAGTGCCGAGGAATACATCCGGATCGGCTACCGCATGGCGATCTTCCCGGCGGTCGGCTTCCTGGCGATGGGCGCGGCGCTGGAGTCGGTCTACGGCACGCTGAAGGCGACCGGGGCCTCGGCCGGGGTGACCGCGCCGCTCGCCGACTTCATGGGGTTCTCCAAGGCGATGGGCTTCGAGGATGTCTGGGCCTTCGAGAAGGCGCATGCCGGGATGGAGGGCGGGTGACCGCCGCCTACGCTGCCGGCTCCTGCTGCAGCAGGATCAGCCGGGCCGCCCCATAGCGGCGGTCGTCGGCGAGGACGTAGCCGCGCGGTGCCGCGACCTCCTCCTTCTTGCCGACCTCGACGGCGATCACGGTGTCCGGCCCGACCCAGCCGCCGCGGCCGATGGTGTCCAGCGCCTCGGCCCACAGGCCGGAGCCGTAGGGCGGGTCCATCAGCACCAGGTCGGCCGGCTGCGGCGTGCGCTCCAGGAGGCGCGTGGCGTCGAACTCGCGGACATGGGTGACGCCGGCGGCGCGCAGCGTGGCGATGTTGGCCCGCAGCGCCGCCAGCGCCGCCGCGCCGTTCTCCACGAACACCACCTGGGCGGCGCCGCGCGACAGCGCCTCCAGCCCGAGCGCGCCGGAGCCGGCGAACAGGTCGAGCACCCGCGCGCCGCGCAGGCTCAGCGCGAAGCGGCCGCCCTCGAGGATGTTGAACAGCGCCTCGCGGGCGCGCTCCGAGGTCGGCCGGACCTCCAGCCCCTCGGGCGCGGTCAGCCTGGCCCCGCGGTGCTTACCGGCGACGATCCGCACCAGGCTTCCCCCTGCTGCCTGCCCCGGACCCGGCCCGCTCCGGCCGGCCGCCGTCACGGGTTGGGCCGGCACCATCGCGCTTCGGGCCGTCGCCGCGGGGTTTGCCATCGCGGCGTGAGCCCTCGCGGGGGGCGCCGTCGCGCTTCACCACCTCGCGCTTGAAGTTCGGCGCCTTGCGCCGGGCCGGCCGGCCCGGCTTGGCGGCGGGATCGGCGGCCGGCTCGGCCGGCTTCGGCGACAGCCGCAACGTCCCCGGCTTGGCCGCCCCGGGCTTCACACCCGCGGGCTTCACACCCGCCGGCTTTGCCGCGCCAACCGGCTTGGCACCGCCCGACTTGCGACCCGGCGGTGCGGTTCCGGCGCGCTTCGGAGCGGCCTTGGCGTGGCCGCTGTCGTCGCCCTTGGCGATGCCCAGCTGCTCCTTCAGCACCCGGCGCCTCACCTCGTCGACCTGCCCCGGCTCGATGTCGCCGAGCTGGAACGGGCCGTAGGTCACCCGGATCAGCCGGCTGACGGTGAGGCCGAGATGCTCCATCACCCGCCGGATCTCGCGGTTCTTGCCTTCGCGCAGGCCGACGGTCAGCCAGGAATTGGTGCGCGTCGCCTTGTCGATGGTGACCTCGATCGGCCCGTATTCGAGGTCGTCGATGCGAACGCCCTTCTTCAGCTTGTCGAGCCTGGCCTCGTCCAGCGGCCCGAACACCCGCACCCGGTAGCGCCGCACCCAGCCGGTCGACGGCAGCTCCAGGTAGCGGGCGAGCTCGCCGTCGTTGGTCAGAAGCAGCAGGCCCTCGGAATCGATGTCGAGGCGGCCGACCGTCACCACCCGCGGCAGGTCCTTGGGCAGCCGGTCGAACACGGTCGGCCTGCCCTCGGGATCGCGGTTGCTGGTCACCAGGCCGTCCGGCTTGTGGTAGCGCCACAGCCGCGGCGGCTCGATCTCCGGCAGCGGCTGGTCGTCGACCAGGATGACGCTGTCGTCGTCGACATTGACCGCCGGCGAGGCCAGCACCACACCGTCGACCTTGACACGGCCGTCGGCGATCCAGCGCTCGGCATCGCGCCGCGAGCACAGGCCGGCGCGCGCCAGCCGCTTGGAAATGCGCTCGGGTCCGCGGCTCTCCTCGAACAGCGGGGCGAGGTCGGCCGGGGCGCGGCGGGGAAGTTTCGGAGATCGCGGGTTCTGGGGCATGGGCGTGCGGTGTACCGCGCCACACCCGGCGTGACAATCGGGTCGCGAGCGCCTATCCCGACGCCATGACGGGCGAGGGCCACATGACGCGCGCCCTGGAAGCGGCGCGGGCGGCCGCCGGCAGCGGCGAGGTGCCGGTCGGCGCGGTGCTGGTGCATGCCCCGAGCGGCCGGGTCCTGGCGGTCTCGGCCAACCGGGTCGAGGCCGATTGCGACCCGACCGCGCACGCCGAAATGCTGGCGATCCGCGAGGCGGCGCGGCGCATGGGCGAGCCGCGGCTGGTCGATTGCGACCTGTACGTCACCCTGGAGCCCTGCGCGATGTGCGCCCAGGCGATCGCGCATGCCCGCATCCGCCGCCTGGTGTTCGGCGCCTACGACCCCAAGGGCGGCGGCGTCGAGCATGGCGCGCGGGTGTTCGCGCTTCCGACCTGCCATCACCGCCCCGAGGTGGTCGGCGGTGTCGAGGAGACCGCGGCGGCGGCGCTGCTGCGGGCATTCTTCGCCGAGCGGCGCTGACGGCGGGCGGGCCGGGCGCTCAGCCGAGCTCGGCGACCGCCATGCCTCCGCCCTTGCGCTTGGCCTGCTTTTTCAGCCGGGCGATCTCGGCCATCACCCGGTCGGCGGCCGCCGGCTCGCGACCGGCCGGCAGCACCAGCAGGCCGGCGCTGCAGGTCAGCAGCTCGAAGCGGCGCGGCTGCCCATCGCGCCCGGCGGCCTCCAGGTAGCCGAGCCGGCGCGCCTCCGGCTCGTAGAAGCTCTCGACCTCGTGGCGGAACCGCTCGAGCAGGTCGCGCACCTGGCGGCGCACCAGCGCCGGGTCGCTGGCCGAGAATCCGGCGAAGAAGTCGTCGCCGCCGATGTGGCCGAGGAACGCGCCGGCGCCGGAGAACGCCTTCTGCATCAGCTCGGCGAACAGCTGGATCGCCCGGTCGCCCTGGCGGAAACCGTAGCTGTCGTTGAACGGCTTGAAGCTGTCGAAGTCGAAATACACCAGGATGCGGTCGCTGGAGGCGTCGGCCAGCGCCTCGGCGACCCAGTCGCCGATCGACAGGTTGCCGGGCAGCCGGGTCAGCGGGTTCTGGTCGCGGGCGGCCGCCAGGTTCTTCTCGTGCACCGCGCGCAGGATGGCGATCGAGCTCATGAAGCCGCCGTAGCGACCGTGCTCGACCATCACCACGCCGGACGAGTCGGCGTGGTGCGCGAACAGCTCCAGGATTTTCTCGATCGGCGTCTCGATGCTGGCGACCGGGCACGGCCGGACCAGGTCGCGCAGGCTCTTGCCGTAGGTCTTGTTGGCCATCAGGTCGCGGCCGAACGGCGAGTAGACATAGGTCTTCAGGTCGACGTCGCGGATCACCCCGAGCGGCACCCCGTCGCGGTCGATGACCGGGAACAGGGTCAGGTCGCCATGCCGGCGGAACGCCTCGAACACGTCGACCATGTCCAGGTCGGCGAGCAGCGGCGGCAGCTTCTCGATCTGCTCGCGCACCAGCCCGACGTCGCCGGATCGGTTGCGGCGTTCGCTCTGGTTGATGCGCTCGACCAGCGGGTAAACGGTTCGCAGGGTCGAGTGGTCGGTGGTCGGGTGCTGGATGAGGAAGCCCTGGGCGAGGTCGAAGCCGAGGTCCTTGCAGGTCCTGAACTCCGCCTCGGTCTCCACGCCCTCGGCGATCATGCGGATGCCGAGCACATGCATGACGTCGACGATGCGCGACAGGAACAACCGCTTCCTCGGCTCGGCCGAGATGCCGGAGATGAAGTAGCGGTCGATCTTCACGTAGTCGGGCTGATGCTCGTGCAGCAGCCGCAGCCGCGAATAGCCCTGGCCGAAATCGTCGAGCGCCAGATGGCCGCCGGCCTCCTTGAGCCGCCTGAACACGCCGAGTGCGCCGTCGCCGGTCACCAGCTCCTGGGTCTCCGGGATCTCCAGGCAGAAGCGGTCGCGGTCGATGCCGCGCGCGTCCAGCCGCTCGGCGATCTCCTCGGCCACGCCCTCCGCGGCAGCCACCCGGCGGGCGTCGACATTGAGGAACAGCCGGGCGGTCTCGTTCGGAATCGCCGCGAAGGCGTCGATCGCCTTGTCCTGCAGCAGTCGCTCCAGCGGTCCCAGCCAGCCGCGGTGATGTGCCAGGTCGAACAGTGCCCCGATGTAGGACAGCCCCAGCCGATCGACGCCGCGCAGCAGCGCCTCGTAGCCATGCGCGATACCGGTGTCGAAATGCACGATCGGCTGGAACGCATATGTGGTCTCGGCGCCGACCGCCGCGAGGAACCCCTCGAGCGAGGCAAAAGCCCCTGACCGCACGTCGTCCAGCCGGACGACGCAAGCGTCGCTGTCCTTGGTCACGTGCCCCCCGCCCCGCAAGCCTTGACCTGGGAGCATAGGCTCGCCCAAAACTCTGACGCCGACTTTAATGTGAGATGAACATTTGATGACCGACAGCGCGCCAGCCCCGGTCCGCCGCCTGCACCTGATCTTCGACCTGGAGCGCGGCCGGCTCGTCGCGCGCGAATTCCTGCGCGAACTGGCGGAGCAGAAATGGCCGGTGCAGGTGACCGGCGCCTCGAAGCGCGAGGACATCGACCCGACGCAACGCGAGCTGGTGGTCGTCGAGGGCATGCGCAAGGCGCAGGTGGCGCTGGTCCTGGTGACGCCGATGGCCTCGACCAGCCGCAACATCGCCGAGGAGATCCGCTACGCCAAGCGCGCCAACCTGCGGCTCACCGGGGTTCTGCTGGCCGGCTCCAGCGCGCACACGCAGCTGCCCGAGGGCCTGCACCGCTCGACCGTGGTCGGCTGGGACTGGGGGGCGCTGAAGAAGGCGATGCTGTAGCGGCGGACGGCGGCGGATGGTTCGTCGGCACGCGCCGGGAACCAGAACAGAAGGCCGCATGACCTGCGGCCGGCTGGCCGCCCCTTCCGCGGCACCGCATCAAGGCATGGACGAATATGCCCGTCTCGGGTATAGTTTGAAGATCAAGATGAAGCGCATCCTCAAGCGGAAGAGTTTTGCGCGGTGGCAGACGAGTGAGAGACTGCCCGATGCCGCTTTGTGCAAAGCGGTCAAAGAGATGGAAGGCGGCCTGATCGACGCGGACTTGGGCGGCTTCCTCTACAAGAAGCGGGTGGCCCGTCCCGGCGGTGGCAAGAGCGGCGGCTACCGGACGCTGCTGTCGGCTCGGATCGGCGACCGCTACGTGTTCCTGCATGGGTTTCCGAAAAACGACAAGGCGAACATCACTCAAGACGAGAGGAAGGCACTGCAATTCTCCGGCAAGGTATTTCTGGAACTATCCGCCGAAGCCCTGTCGAAGGCGTTGCAGTCCGGTGTTTTGGCGGAGGTGCATTGTGAGCAAGATCATTGAATCGCTGCGCGCTGATCTAGCCGTGCTCCACGAAGTGGGCGCGATCGGCAAGGTGACGATGCGCGAGTTCGGCGCGATCTGCCCGCCGCCGGTACGGGAGTTCGGCGCCGAGGACATTAGGCGCCTACGGGAGAAGCTGAAGTTCAGCCAGCCGGTGTTCGCGCACCACCTGCACACTACGGCTTCGACTGTGCGCAAGTGGGAACAAGGCGAAACCCGCCCTTCCGGCCCGGCACTCAAGCTACTCAACGTCATCGCCGACAAGGGCTTGCAGGCCATCATTTGATGTCTGGGACGGTAGAGACAGGCATCGGGACGCGAGCGGAGCGGATTCCTGTAGAGGCGACTCTTAGGGCTGGACCTGAGCGGTGCGATCAACTGCCCCGCGCCACCGCGAGCCGGCCGATGTCGCGGCGGCAGAAGCCTTCGGGCCAATCGATGCGGTCGACCGCGGCATAGGCCCGCCGCTGTGCCTCTCCGGCATCCGCTCCCAGCGCCGTCACCCCGAGCACCCGGCCGCCGGCGGCGCGCAGCCGCCCCTCGCCGTCGCGCGCGGTGGCGGCGTGGAACACCACCGCCCCCTCGGCCTCGGCCGCCTCGACGCCGCGGATCTCGGTGTCGCGGCGGTAGCTGCCGGGATAGCCCTCGGCGGCCATAACCACGCACAGCGCCGTGTCGGGGCGCCAGCGCAGGTCGACGTGGGCGAGCTGGCCGTCGGCGACCGCCAGCAGCGCCGGCAGCAGGTCGCTCTTCAGCCGCAGCACCAGCGCCTGGCATTCCGGGTCGCCGAAGCGGACGTTGTACTCGATCAGCCGCGGGCCGGCGGCGCCGATCATCAGCCCGGCGTAGAGCACGCCCTTGAACGGTCGGCCCTCGGCGGCCATGCCGGCGACCGTCGGCTCGACGATCTCGGCCATGATGCGCGCCGCCATCGCGTCGTCGACCACCGGTGCCGGCGAATAGGCGCCCATGCCGCCGGTGTTCGGCCCGGTGTCGCCGTCGCCGACCCGCTTGTGGTCCTGGGCGCCGGCCAGCGGCAGCACCGTCGAGCCGTCGGTCAGCGCGAAGAAGCTCGCCTCCTCACCGGTCATGAACTCCTCGACCACGATCTCGGCACCGGCGTCGCCGAACGCCCGGTCGGCCATCATCGCGTCGACCGCGGCCAGCGCCTCGTCGACGGTCGCGGCGACGATCACCCCCTTGCCGGCGGCCAGCCCGTCGGCCTTGACCACGATCGGCGCGCCCTGCGCCCGGATGTAGTCCTTGGCGGCCACGGCGTCGGTGAAGCGGCCATAGGCGGCGGTCGGAATGCCGTGGCGGCTGCAGAAATCCTTGGTGAAGGCCTTGGAGCCCTCCAGCGCCGCGGCCGCGGCGTTCGGGCCGAACGACTTGATGCCGGCAGCGTCCAGGCGGTCGACCAGGCCGGCGACCAGCGGCCCTTCCGGGCCGACCACCACGAAGTCGATTCGCTCGTCCCGGGCGAAGCCGACCAGGCCGTCCAGGTCGTCAACCGGGATCGGCACGCAGGTCGCCTCGCGGGCGATCCCGGCGTTGCCCGGCGCGCAATACAGGGCGCCGATCAAGGGCGACGCGGCGATCGCCCAGCACAGCGCGTGCTCGCGCCCGCCGGATCCGACGACCAGAACTCGCATGGGTCACCTCCCGTCGTTCACAGGCGGCGGTGTGTAGCATAGATTGGCGGCATGCAAGACGCCGCTTCCCCCCTCGCGCCGGCCCCCGGCAACCTGCCCGAATTCACCGTCGGCGAGATCTCCTCGGCGGTGAAGCGCACCATTGAGACGCAGTTCGAACGGGTGCGCGTGCGCGGCGAGGTCTCGCGCCCGACCCGTGCCGGCTCCGGCCACATCTACCTGTCCCTGAAGGACGACCAGGCGGTGCTGGAGGCGGTGTGCTGGCGCGGCACCGCGCAGCGCCTGTCGGTGCAGCCCGAGGAGGGCATGGAGGTCATCGCCACCGGCAAGCTGACCACCTTCCCCGGCCGCTCCAAGTACCAGATGGTCATCGACCAGATCGAGCTCGCCGGCGAGGGCGCGCTGCTGAAGCTGCTGGAGGACCGGCGCAAGCGGCTGGCCGCCGAAGGCCTGTTCGACGCCGACCGCAAGCGGCCGATCCCGTTCCTGCCCTCGGTAATCGGCGTCGTCACCTCGCCGACCGGGGCGGTGATCCGCGACATCCTGCACCGGCTGGCCGACCGCTTCCCGGTGCATGTCGTGGTGTGGCCGGTGCTGGTGCAGGGCGAGGGTGCGAAGGACCAGATCGCCCGGGCGATCGCCGGCTTCAACGCCCTGCCGGCGAGCGGCGGCCGGGTGGCGCGGCCGGACCTGCTGATCGTGGCGCGCGGCGGCGGCAGCCTGGAGGACCTCTGGGCCTTCAACGAGGAGGTCGTGGTGCGCGCGGCCGCCGCCTCCGACATCCCGCTGATCTCGGCGGTCGGCCACGAGACCGACACCACGCTGATCGACTTCGCCAGCGACCGCCGGGCGCCGACCCCGACCGCGGCGGCCGAGATGGCGGTGCCGGTGCGCGCCGAGCTGGTCGCCCGCATCGCCGAGGACGCCGCCCGCATCGCCCACGCCATCGCCCGCCGGCTGGCCGACGGCGCCACCCGCCTGACCGGCCTGGCCCGCGGGCTCGGCGACCCGGCGGCGCGCATCGAGCAGGCGCAGCAGCGCCTCGACTACGCCGCCCAGGGCGCCGATTCCTGCCTGCGCCGCAGCCTGGAGCGGCTGGCCGAGCGCGCCGGCCGGCGGCTGCCGACGCCGTTCGAGATCCTGGCCCGCACCGAGGGCCGGCTGGCCTCGGTGGCGCGCGGCCTGCGCCTGCAGCCGATCGAACAGCGCATCGACCAGGACGGCCGCGACCTGGGGCGGATGACAAAGGCCGCCGAAAGCGCCATCGACCGCTTCCTGAAGCTCGAGGACGACCGCGTGAAGGCCCTCGACCGGGTGCTCGAGGCGAATTCCTTCGTCCGCGTGCTCGACCGTGGCTTCGTGCTGGTGCGCGATGCCGACGGCACGCCGTTGACCTCGGCCGAGGACGCCCGCGACGGGCAGGTCGTGACGCTGCGCTTCCGCGACGGCGAGCGCGGTGCCGTGATCGGCGCATCCGGCCCGCGGCCGCGCTCCAAGCCGGCTCCCGCTCCGGCGCAGGAGACCTTGTTCTGATGCGCCTCCTCGCAATGCTCCTGGCGATGCTCGGGCTGATCCATCCGGCAGCCGCCGCGACCACGCTCGACGGCAACTTCACCCAGGGCGGGCTGGTGATCGGCCGGACCGCCCCCGGCTCGACCGTCGTTCTCGACGGCCGGACCGTCCGCGTCGCCCCCGACGGCCTGTTCGTCATCGGCTTTCACCGCGATGCCCCGGCGAGCGCCGAGTTGCTCGTCACCGGCCCGGACGGCGGCACCGACCGGCGCAGCCTGGCGATCACGCCGCGCAGCTATGACATCCAGCGCATCGACGGCCTGCCGCCGCGGATGGTGACGCCGCCGGCCGAGGTGCTGGAGCGCATCAAGCGCGAGAACGCCCGCATCGCCGCCCTGCGCGAGATCGACCGGCCCGAGCCGCTGTTCCGCTCCGGCTTCGTGTGGCCGGCGACCGGGCGGATCAGCGGCGTCTACGGCAGCCAGCGGATCCTGAACGGCGAGGCGAAGCAGCCGCACTACGGCGTCGACGTCGCCGCGCCGGTCGGCACGCCGATCAAGGCACCGGCCGACGGGGTGGTCATCTTGGCGGAGGCCGACCTCTACTACACCGGCGGCACCGTGATCCTCGACCACGGCCACGGCCTGTCCAGCGCCTTCCTGCACCTGAGCTCGGTGGCGGTGAAACCCGGCGACCGGCTGCGCCAGGGCGACGTGCTGGGCGCCCTCGGCGCCACCGGCCGGGTCACCGGGCCGCATCTCGACTGGCGGATGAACTGGTTCGAGTCCCGCATCGACCCGCAGCTGCTGGTTCCGCCGATGCCGGGGAGTTGAGGGCTCCTCACCCCAGCACCACCCGCCGCACCCAGGCCGAGATCGGGCCGGGATCGCGCCACACCAGGGCGACCGGGAACACCTCCGCCATCCCCCTCGCCTCGCGCGGCAGGCGCACCGCATCCTTCTCGGTGGTCACCGGGATGGCGCCCAGCGCCCGCGCCCGCTCCACCAGCGCCATGACCTCGTCGGGCCGCCAGCGATGGTGGTCCGGGAAGCCCACCATCTCGACCACCTCGGCCCCGGACTCGGCCAGCGACTCCGCGAACTTCGACGGTCGGCCGATGCCGGCGAACCCCAGCACCCGGGTGCCGGCGAAGCGCTCGGTCCCCGGCAGCGGCTCCAGCCGCGCCCGTACCACCGGCCGGATGCCGCCGACGGCGGCAGCCACGCCGCAGCGGTCGTCCCCGATCAGCGCCACCGCGTCCACCCGGGCGAGCGCGTCGGCCAGCGGTTCGCGCAGCGGCCCCGCCGGCATCACCCGGCCGTTGCCGAAGCCCGCACCGCCGTCGACCACCAGCAGCGCGCCGGTCGGCTCGACCGACGGGTTCTGCAGACCGTCGTCCATGACGATGACGTCGATGCCCTCCAGCTCGAGCAGCCGGGCGCCGGCGGCCCGGTTGCGGGCGATCACCGTCGGCGCCGAGCGGGCCAGGAGCAGCGGCTCGTCGCCAACCGCATCGGCCGCATGCAGCACCGGGTCGACCCGCAGCGGCCCGCGCTCGCGGCCGCCATGGCCACGCGACAGGAAGCCGACGCGCAGGCCGAGCGCCCTGACCTCGGCGGCCAGCGCCAGCGCCACCGGCGTCTTGCCGGCACCGCCGGCGACCGCGTTGCCGACGCAGATCAGCGGCACCGACGGCCGGTATGGCGTGGCCGTCATCCGCCGCGCCCGCCCGGCCGCCGTCCACAGCGCCGAGGCCGGCGCCAGCAGGCGCGCCATCGGCCCGTCCTCGATCCAGAACGCCGGCGCCTTCACGAAAGCGGCTCCGGCAGCAGCGGGCGCAGCGCCGCCATGATCCGCTCCAGGCCGTCGCCGCCGTCGGCCGCGACCCGGCGCCCCGCCTCGGCCATCGTCAGGGCCGCGGCCGGGTCATCGAGCAACTCGCCGACGGCCGTGGCCAGCGTCGCCGCGTCGGACACCCGGCGGGCGGCACCGGCGGCGGTCAAGGCATCGGCGGCGTCACGGTTGTTCGGCATCAGCGGCCCCAGCAGCAGCGCGGTCCCGGCATGCGCCGGCTCGACCGGGTTGTGGCCGCCGACCGGAACCAGCGAGCCCGCCAGGAAGGTTATCCCGGCGACGGCGTACAAGGTTCCCATCTCGCCGAGGGTGTCGGCGAGATAGACCGCGGTGCCGGCCTCCGGCAAGGCCCCGGCGGACCGCCGGGCGACCCGCAGGCCGCGCGCCGCAGCCAGCGCCGCCACCTCGTCACCGCGTGACGGGTGGCGCGGTGCCACGATGGTGAGGATGCCGGGATGCGATAACGCCAGCAGCGCGTGGGCGTCCAGCACGACGGCGTCCTCGCCAGGATGCGTGTTGGCGGCGAGCCAGGCCGGGCGGCCGCCGATCGCGGCGGCCAACGCCGCCGCCGCGGCGGCATCGACCGGCGGTGGCGACCCGGCCGCCTTCAGGTTGCCGACGAAACACACGTCGGCGCAGCCGAGCGCCCGGAACCGCTCCACCTGGGCGGCGCTCGACGCCAGCACCCGTTCGAAGGCGGTGAACAACGGCCGCGCCAGCCGCCCGGCCCGATGCCAGCGCCGGAACGCCGCGTCCGACATGCGGGCATCGACCAGCGCCAGCCGCACGCCGGCGGCCCGCGCCTCGGTCACCAGGGTCGGCCACAGGTCGGACTCGACCCACACCCCGAGGTCCGGCCGCCAATGCGCCAGGAATCGCCGCACCCAGGCCGGCCGGTCGACCGGCACGAACTGGTGGATCGCCCCCGGCGGCAGCCGCCGCGCCATGGTCGCCGCCGAGGTCACGGTGCCCGTCGTCACCAGCTGCACCAGGTCCGGCCGCGCGTCGCGCAGGTGCTCGAGCAGCGGCAGCAGCGCCACCGATTCGCCGACGCTGGCGGCGTGGAACCACACCAGCGGCCCGCCCGGCCGCGGCCGGCCCGGCACGCCGCGCCGCTCGGCGGCGCGCGCCGCATCCTCCTTGCCGCGCTTCAGCCGGCGGCGCAGATACACCTCGATCGCCGGCCCGAGTGCGGTGGCCAGGCCGCGGTACAGCGACAGCATCACGAGCCGCCCCCCGCCACCGCGCCTGACGGGACCGGGGCCGGCTCGATCGGGGCGTGGCCCATGCGGCGATCGGCGTCGGCGGTGACGGCGTTCAGCGCCGCCTCGACCGCCAGGCGGCAGGATTCCACCGCCGCTGCGTCGGCTTCGGCAGGCACCCGGATCGGCGGGCCGTAGACGATCACCCCGCGGCCGAACGGCCAGGCGATCACGAATCGGTCCCAGGAACGGGCGACCGTGCGGCGCGACACGCTCCAAGCCGCCGGCACGATCGGCGCACCGGTACGCATCGCCGCCTGCACCAGGCCGCGACGGCAGCGCATGCGCGGCCCGCGCGGCCCGTCCGGGGTGATGCCGACGCTGATCCCGTCGCGCAGCGCCAGCAGCATGCCCTTCAGCGCCGTCGCGGCACCGCGCCGCGACGAGCCCCAGATCGGCCGGGTGACATAGCCGGCGACCGCGATGCCGAGGATCCGGCTGTCGCCGTGCTCCGACATGACCATGGCCAGCGGCCGCGGCCTGGGCCAGGTGGCGGAGATCAGCATCAGCCGGTTGTGCCAGAACGCGCCGATCAGCGGTGCCGGGCCGGCAAGCAGGGCGGCCGCCTCGGGGTCGGCGACCCGCTCCCAGCGCGTGGTCGACCGTACCAGCCACACGATCAGCCGGGCCAGCAGCCCGGCCGCGCGCACGCCGGCGTCGCTCCTCGTCAGTCGTTTCAGCATCGATGTGCGATCTGGGCGCGGTCGGCGGATTACGGTTGCCGGGAACCTATCATGCGCCGCCGGGCAAGGGCACGCGCCGCAAGCGCCCGGCCTCACGCCGCCGCGGGTCGAAGGGCTGCAGGTTGTCCAGGAAGCTTTCGGCGCAGCGCCGCCAGCTGAAGCCGAGCGCGTGGCGCCGGGCGGCCTCGCGGTCGATCGTCAGGGCCCGGGCCACCGCCCGGCCGAGGTCGTCGTCGAGCGCCCCGGCGCCGGACTCGCCGATCACGTCGAGCGGCCCGGCGACCGGATACGCCGCGACCGGCACGCCGCAGGCGAGCGCCTCGATCAGCACCAGCCCGAAGGTGTCGGTGCGGCTCGGAAACACCAGCACGTCGGCCGACGCGTAGTGCGCCGCAAGTTCCTCGTCCCGCAGGGCACCGGCGAACACCACGCCGGGGAAGTCGCGCTGCAGCTCGGCCCGCTGCGGGCCGTCGCCGACCACCACCTTGGTGCCGGGGTGGTCGAGGCCGAGGAAGGCCCCGATGTTCTTCTCGACCGCCACCCGCCCGACATACATCAGGATCGGGCGTGGCAGGTCCAGGATCGCCGGGCGCGGCCGGAACAGCCCGGTGTCGACGCCGCGGCCCCAGTCGCGGATGTTCCCGAAGCCATGCGCTTCCAGCTCGCGGCGCAGCGACGCGGTCGCCACCATCACGCCGCTGGACGGGCCGTGGAAGCGGCGCATGACGGCATAGGTCCAGGCCAGCGGAATGCGCGCGCGAGCCCGGACATACTCCGGGAACCTGGTGTGGTAGGCGGTGGTGAACGGCAGGCCGCGGGCCAGGCAGTAGCGCCGGGCGGCGTGGCCGAGCAGCCCCTCGGTGGCGATGTGGATCGCGCAGGGCGCCGCCGCGTCGAGCAGGCGCGCCACCTTGCGCCCGGGGAACAGCGCCAGCCGGATCTCGGGATAGGTGGGGCACGGGACCGTGCGGAAGTCCGACGGGGTGATGAAGGTCACCCGGTGGCCGAGGGCCGTTAGCTCCTCGCCGGTGCAGGCGAGGGTGCGCACCACGCCGTTCACCTGCGGGTGCCAGGCGTCGGTGACGATGGCGACGTGGATCAGGTCGCCGGGTCGGCGGGCGGGTCCGGGCATGAGAGTGCTCCCGCGAGCCCCGGCTCAGGCCGCCAGCGACAATTGCCGGACCTCGACCCAGTGCAGGATCTCCAGCTCGCCGTCCATGTGCTCGACCAGCGCGGTGCAGCTCTCCACCCAGTCGCCGTCGTTGCAATACAGGATGTCGCCGATGCGGCGCATCTCGGCCTTGTGGATGTGGCCGCAGACCACGCCGTCGACGCCGCGGCGCGCCGCCTCGGTCGCCAATGCGTCCTCGAAACGGCCGATGAATTCGACGGCGCGCTTGGCCTTGTGCTTGAGATAGGCGGACAGCGACCAGTACGGGTAGCCGAGCCGGCGCCGGACGTCGTTGAACACCGTGTTGAGCGACAGCAGCATGGTGTAGGACCAGTCCCCAAGCACCGCCAGCCACTTGGCGCAGGTGACCACGGCGTCGAACTGGTCGCCGTGGATCACCAGGAAGCGCTGGCCCTTGCGGGTGACGTGGATATGCTCAGGGCGGATCTCGATCTGCCCGAAGTCGGCCCCCAGGAACTCGCGGAACATCTCGTCGTGGTTGCCGGGGATGAACATCACCTTGGTGCCCTTGCGGGCCTTGCGCAGCAGTTTCTGAATGACATCGTTGTGCGCCTGCCGCCACGCCCAGGAGCGGCGCATCCGCCACAGGTCGATGATGTCGCCGACCAGATAGAGGTATTCCGATTCGGTATGCCGCAGGAAATCGAGCAGGAATTCCGCTTGGCATCCGCGGGTTCCCAGGTGAACGTCGGAGATCCAGATGGCCCGATACCGTGTGACGCCACGCTCCGCATTCATCGACCAACTCCCGTCCTGCCGCGGGGCGAAAGCCAAAGCCCACAGTTGGATCAGCTGGATAGTCGCGCCGCTAAATCTGGTAAAGTGAAATATAGATGACAGTACATATAGGTTTTGACTGTCGGAACGACCGGAGAACGACTAGAGTGGGTGTCTTAATTTCTTAATATTTCTGCTGAGCGGACTCAGCCCCTGCCTCTTCGGAGATCTGACGCAGAATGCGCAAAGATTTCGAGTTCCCGGTCGGTTCGGTGCCCGAACTGCCCGAGGTCGTCCCGATCCGCCGCCATGTCGTGGTGATCCACAATCCGAACGCCGGCCGCGGCCGGCGCCGGCACCGGCTGCACACCGTGGTCGAGGCGCTGCAGCGCGCCGGCTCCAGGGTCGAGTTGCGGCCGACCGTGCTGGCCGGCGACGCCAGGCGGTTCGCCCGCGAGGCGGTGGAGAGTGCCGCCCGCGGCGAGGGCCCGGACGTGGTCGTGGCGGCCGGTGGCGACGGCACGATCAACGACGTGGTCAACGGCCTGGCCGGCGGCGGTGTGCCGCTGGCGCTGCTCCCGCTCGGAACCGCCAACGTGCTGGCCGCCGAGATCGGGCTGGAGGAGCATCCGGCCGAGATCGTCCGGGCGATCCTGCGCGGCCCGGCCGTGCCGATCTATCTCGGCGACGTCAACGGCCGGCGGTTCACCCTGATGGCCGGGATCGGCCTGGACGCAGAGGTCGTGGCGGCGGTCAACCCCAGGCTCAAGCGTGCCACGGGCAAGTTCGCCTATGCGGTCGCCACCCTGCAACGCTGGCTGATGTATCGCCGCCATCGCTTCCGGATCGAGATCGACGGCGTGATGCATGAGGCCGCCGCCGCGGTGGTCGCCAACGGCCATTACTACGCCGGCCGCTTCGTGTGCGCCGACGAGGCGCGGCTGACCGACCCCCGCCTGCACGTCTGCCTGTTCGAGAAGCCCGGCCGCCTGCAGGCGGTGTTCTACATGGTCTGCCTGTTCGGCGGCTTCCTGCCGCGGCTGAAGAGCTACCGGGTGGTGCCGGGGCGCGAGATCGCCATCCTCGCCGAGGGCGCCCGCCCGGTGCAGGGCGACGGCGACGTGATCGCCCGGCTGCCGGTGCTGATCCGGGTGGCCGACGAGACCGTGCGGCTGGTGATGCCGGTGCCGGGGTAGCCGGCGCCGGCCGGCCGAAGATCCATGGTGCACTGCACACCAACCTGATGGACAATGCCCGGACTCGCCACCGGCACGGGACGGGCGCCATGGATTCGGCCGCGCAGCAGGACACGCCCGAGAAGGACGCGCCACTCCGCTACGACATCCGCCTGCTCGGCCGCATCCTCGGCGAGACCATCCGGGCCCAGGAGGGCGAGGCGACCTACGCCACCGTCGAGCGGGTGCGCCAGGTCTCGATCGCCTTCCACCGCCTGTCCGATGAGGCGGCGCGCAGCGAGCTGCGGTCGATCCTGAGCGGCCTGCCCACCGGTCACGCCCTCACCGTCATCCGCGCCTTCGGCTACTTCTCGCACCTCGCCAACATCGCCGAGGACCAGCACCACATCCGCCGCACCCGTTCGCATGCGGCGACCGGGGCGACGGCGCGCGACGGCACGCTGGCGAGCGCGCTGGAGCGGACCCGCGCCGCCGGCATCGGGGGCGATCGGCTCGGCGGCTTCCTCGCCCGCGCCTTCTGCAGCCCGGTGCTCACCGCGCACCCGACAGAGATCCGGCGCAAGAGCTCGATCGACCGCGAGCTGGAGATCGCCCGGCTGCTGGACGAGCGCGACCGCATCCAGTTCACCCCGGCCGAGCTGACCGCCAACCGCAAGGCTCTCCGCCGCGCCGTCCTGGTGCTCTGGCAGACCAGCACCCTGCGCGGCAGCCGGCTGCGGGTGCTCGACGAGGTCGCGAACGGCCTCGCGCATTTCGACCATACCTTCCTGCGCGAGCTGCCGCGGCTCTACGCCGAGCTGGAGGACCAGCTGGCGGCAGAGCCGGCGTGGCAGGACGTCGCGGTGCCGTCGTTCCTGCGGGTCGGCAGCTGGATCGGCGGCGACCGCGACGGCAACCCCTTCGTGACCGCCGAGGTGCTGCGCGAGGCGCTGCGCATGCAGAGCGCACGGGCGCTCGGCTTCTATCTCGACGAACTGCACAGCCTGGGCGGCGAGCTGTCGCTCGACGATCGCCGGGTTCGGGTCTCCGAGGCGCTGCTGACACTGGCGGCGCGCTCCCCCGACCATTCGCCGCATCGGCAGCACGAGCCGTACCGGCGGGCGCTCACCGGCATGTATGCCCGGCTGGCCGAGAGCGCCCGGATCCTCGACGGCCTCGAGGCGCCGCGGCACGCGGTCGGCGCGGCACCGGCCTACGCCGACGCGGCCGAACTGCGGGCCGATCTCGACGTGGTCTACGACTCGCTGTCGGCCAACGGCTCGGCCAGCCTGGCGCGCGGCCGGCTGCGGCTGCTGCGCCGGGCGGTCGACGTGTTCGGCTTCCACCTCGCGTCGATCGACCAGCGGCAGAACTCCGACGTGCACGAGCGCATTGTCGCCGAGCTGCTCGACGCAGCCGGCACCGGAGGCTACGCCGAGGCCGACGAGGACGTCCGGATCGCCCGGCTGCGGGTCGAGCTGGCCGGCGCCCGGCCGCTCGCCTCGCCGCACCTCGGCTATTCCGAAAAGACCGCGGGCGAGCTGGCCACCCTGGCCGCGGCGGCGGACGGCCGTCGTCTCTACGGCCCCGAGGCGGTCCGCCACTACATCATCTCCAAGACCGACGGCGTCTCGGACATCCTGGAGGCGGCGGTGCTGCTGAAGGAGGCCGGCCTGCTGCGGCCGCGCGAGAGCCGGCTGGACGTCGACATCGTGCCGCTGTTCGAGACCATCGCCGACCTGCGCCGCTGCGGCGACGTCATGGACCGGCTGTTCGGGCTGCCGGAATACCGGGCGCTGCTGGCGTCGCGCGGCAATACCCAGGAGGTGATGCTGGGGTATTCCGACAGCAACAAGGACGGCGGCTACCTGACCTCGACGTGGGAGCTGTACAAGGCGCAGACCGTGCTGGTCGAGGTGTTCCGCCGGCACGGCGTGGCGATGCGGCTGTTCCACGGCCGCGGCGGCTCGGTCGGGCGCGGCGGCGGGCCGAGCTACCAGGCGATCCTGGCGCAGCCGCCCGGCGCCATCCAGGGCGCCATCCGGGTGACCGAGCAGGGCGAGGTGATCGCGGCAAAATACTCCAATCCGGAGGTCGGCCGCCGCAACCTGGAGACCCTGGCGGCGGCCACCCTGGAAGCGACGCTGCTCGCCCCTGCGGATCGCGCCGCCGTCCCGGACGAATTCATCGCGGTGATGGACGAACTCTCGGCGCGGGCGTTCGCCGCCTACCGCGGCCTGGTCTACGAGACCGACGGCTTCGAGCGGTATTTCCGCGAGTCGACGGTGATCGGCGAGATCGCCAACCTCAACATCGGCAGCCGTCCGTCGTCGCGCACCAGTTCGTCGCGCATCGAGGACCTGCGCGCCATCCCCTGGGTGTTCAGCTGGTCGCAATGCCGGCTGATGCTGCCCGGCTGGTTCGGCTTCGGCAGCGCCGTCGACGGCTGGCTGGCCGAGCACCCCGGCGGCCTCGACACCCTGCGCGCTATGTACCGCGACTGGCCATTCTTCCGCAGCGCGCTGTCGAACATGGACATGGTGCTGGCCAAGAGCGACATCGCGATCGCCTCGCGCTATGCCGAGCTGGTGACCGACCGCGCGCTCGGCGACGCGATCTTCGCCCGGCTACGCGGCGAATGGCAGGCCTCGGTCGACGCCGTCCTGGCGGTGATGCGGCAGGCGACGCTGCTGGAGGGCAACCCGCTGCTGGCGCGCTCGATCCGCAACCGCTTCCCCTACATCGACCCGCTGCACCATGTGCAGGTCGAGCTGCTCGGGCGGCTACGCGCCGGCGACCCCGACCCGGCGGTGGTCGAGGGGATCCACCTCAGCATCAACGGCATCGCCGCCGGGCTGCGCAACAGCGGGTGACGGTGCCGCTCTGAATCAGGGGTTGGCGACGACGCGGTCGCGCAGCCGCCATTCCTCGTCGGCCTCGGCGATGTAGCCCGAGGGATTGCGCTGCCACAACTCGCGCACGCGATCGTTGCGGTGCAGGTAAAGCCTGCCGTCGACCACGTCGAACACCGTCGGGTCGACGTCGTAGGCCTTGCCGAGCGCCACGCCATAGGCCTCGAAGCCGCCGTATTGCGGCGCGTAGGCCTCCGGATCCTGCAGGAAGCGGGCGCGGTTGCCGGCCGAGGCGAACCACCATTGCGCGCCGCGCCAGGTCGCGGCGAACTCCGGCGAGCCGCGCACCGCTTCATGGTCGTCGAGATAGGCAACGGGATCGAAGCCATGGATCGCCCGGCCGTCGACGCTGTTGACGACCCGGTATAGCGACTCCTCCGGCACCACCGGCTCCTGCTTCGACACAGCGACGCCGGTTCCGAGAATGAGGGCAAGCACGGCGACCCGCGCCAGGGATGCACAAGACGGCATTTCGACTCTCCGCCACGCCCCGCTCCCGCATAACGCGAGATGGGGCGCCGTTGGGGAAGATCCAGGGCGCGCGCCCTCACGAGCGCGCGATCAGCAGGGAAAAGAGGTGGATCCGGCTGGGCGTCAGTCCTGTCCGCCGGCGATCATCAGGCCCTCGACGCGGATGGTCGGGACGTCGACGCCGTATTTGAACACCAGGTCGTCGGCCGCGGTCATCGTGCGGAACACGTCGCGCAGGTGGCCGGCGATGGTCAGCTCGGAGACCGGGAAGGTGATCTCGCCGTTCTCGATCCAGAAGCCGGAGGCCCCGCGACTGTAGTCGCCGGTGACGAGGTTGACCGAGGAGCCCATCATCTCGGTGACGTAGAAGCCACGCTCGATGTCGCCGATCAGGGCGTCGCGGGTCGTGGTGCCGGGCTCCAGGTAGAGGTTGGTCGAGCCCGGGCTCGGTGGCGAGCCGGCGCCGCGCGCCGCGTGGCCGGTGCTGGCCAGGCCGAGCTGCCGGCCGGTCGCCAGGTCGAGGAACCAGCTGGCCAGCCGGCCGTCCGCGACCATTTCCCGGCGGGTGGTCGGCAGGCCTTCGCCATCGAACGGCTTGGAGCGGAAGCCGCGCGGGCGGTGCGGGTCGTCGACGACCCGGATCCCGGGCGCGAACAGCGCCTCTCCCATCGCGTTCTTCAGGAAGCTGGTGCCGCGGGCGATCGAGACGCCGTTGATCGCCGACGCCAGGTGCCCGAGCAGCGAGCGGCCGGCCCGCGGATCGTAGATCACCGGCAGGGTCGCGGTCTTCGGGCGGCGCGGGTTCAGCCGGGCCACCGCGCGCTCGCCGGCACGGCGGCCGACCAGCTCGGCGGCCTCCAGGTCGGCGTCGTAGACCGCGGCGGTATAGTCGTAGTCGCGCTCCATCTTCTGGCCGCTGCCTGCCACCACCGACACCGCGATCGAGAAGCTGGAGCGCCGGTAGCCGCCGGCGAAGCCGTTGCTGGCGGCCAGCGCCACGTCGGTCACCCCCCAGCTCGCCTCCGCACCCTCGGAATTGGTCACCCCGGCAACCGCGCGGGCGGCCTCCTCGGCGACGCGGGCGCGCTCGACCAGGGTCTCGGCCGACGGCTCGGTCGGATCGAACATCTCGATCGCCGGCCAGCTGCGGGTGATCTGGCCGGGGTCGGCGATGCCGGCATACTCGTCCTCGGGCGCCGCCCGGGCCATGGCCAGGGCGCGGGTCACCAGCTCGTCGAGGGCGTCCGGCTTGAAGTCGGTCGACGACACCACCGCCTGCCGGCGGCCGACGAACACCCGCAACTCCAGGTCATGGCCCTCCGAGCGCTCGACCGCCTCGGGTGTGCCGAGGCGCTGCGAGACCGACTGCGAGACGCCGCGCGCGACCAGCGCGTCGGCGGTGTCGGCGCCGGCCCGCCGGGCACGGGTCAGCAGGTCGTCGAGCAGGGAAAGCGAGTCGGCGGAGGAGTCGGTCATTGCACAGCCCGGTGTCGGTCATGAGGCGCGGCCGGCGCATGGTAGCCGGTCACCGTCCGCTGCGCATCGGGGGTCCGTTGCGCGGGCGGACTGGCCGGGCTCAGATAGAGTGCGCAGCCGCCGCGCGCAACCGGCGGACGTTCACGGGGGTGTCACGATGGCGTTGGACATGGAACGGCTGAAGCGCATTCCGAATGGCGAGCGGGTGCGCGGCACCTTCTCCGAAGCCGAGATGGCGCGGCGGATCGACGGGCTGCGGCGGATCCTGGCGGAGCTCGACCTGAACGCCGCGATCCTGACCTCCTATCGCCGGAGGAGATCGCGCTGATCACCGAGGGCGCGCGCATCGCCGACCTCGGGGGTGCTCGAGCGCACACTGTTCGCCGAGGAGGCGTCGGACGCCCACCTTCGCTACTGGGACATCAATCTCGAGGTCTACCGCGCCGGCCTCGCGCTGATCCGCCCGGGCGCGCGCTGCCGCGACATCGCCGACCGGCTGAACGAGATCTACGCGGGCCACGGCGTGCTGGACAAGCGCACCTTCGGCTATGGCCACTCCTTCGGCGTGCTGTGCCACTACTACGGCCGCGAGGCCGGCCTGGAGCTGCGCGAGGATGTCGACACGGTGCTGCAGCCGGGGATGGTGGTGTCGATGGAGCCGATGATCACCATCCCGCAGGGCCAGCCCGGCGCCGGCGGCTATCGCGAGCACGACATTCTGGTGGTGACCGCGGACGGCGCCCGCAACATCACCGGCTTCCCGGTCGGCCCGGAGGCCAACATCGTCCGCAAGGCCTGATCAGCAATCGTCGGTCTGCAGGCCGGCGCAGCCGATCAGCCGGGCGTTCGCCAGCAGCGCGTCGCGATGCGCGCTGTCGGTGAAGTCCGCCGTCTCGACGCGGGCGCCGGTGAAGTTGGTGCCCTGGAGGTTGGCCTTCAGGAAGCGGACCTGCAGCTTGCGTCCGGTGCGGCGACCGCGATGGTCGGCGAGGTCGGCCGGCCCGATGCGCGCGCCCACCAAGCTGGCGCCGGACAGGTTGGCGCCGGCGAAATTGGCCCCCGAGATGGTGGCGAACGACAGGTCGGCGGCCGCCAGGTCGGCTCCCCTGAGGCTGGTGAACAACAGTTCGGACTTGACGAACCGGGCACCCGCCAGCACCGCGCCGTCGAATACGACGGCGCGGACGTCGCAGCCGGAGAAGTCCATACCCTTGAGGTTGCGGTTGGCGAAATTGGCAACCGCGCCGGCCGAGCCACCACTGGCAATCCACCGGCTGTGCTCGCGCAGGCAAACCTCGATGTCGTCCGGCAGCGGGTGCTCGCGGTCGCGGGTGACAGCACCCGACAGGTTGGCATTGGCAAGATTGCAGGTCGACAGGTCGACATTGCGCAGGTTGGCGTCGGAAAGGTTGGCGTTCGACAGGTCGGTGCCGTCGAGGTTGGCGCCGGTCAGGTTGGCGCCCTTCAGGTTGGAGCCCGAGAGGTCGGCGTTCGACAGATTGGCGCCCGCCAGGTTCACCTCGTTCATGCCGGCGTCGCGGAACAGCGTGCCGAGTGCCGACGCGTCGGTGATGTCGGCCGCCTCCAGGATCGCACCGGTGAAGTCGGCCGCTGTCAGGTTGGCGCCCGAGAGGTTGACGGTCCGCCGCTGCGTGGTCCCCCACTCCATGATCTGCCCGGCGCGCAGGTCGGCGTTGCGGATCACCGCGTTGCTCAGGTCCGCCATGCAGAAGTTCGCGCCGCGCAGATCCGATTCGCTCAGCACCGCCTTGCGCAGCCGGGCCCAGGTGAAGTCGACCGCGAAAAGGTCGGCGCCGGTGAAGATCGTGCCCTCGGCCGAGACCTTCGAGAGGTCGCCGCCCTGCAGCACAGCGGTTTGCAGCTGCAGCCCGTCAAGCGTCTTGCCGGTCAGCCGGGCGTTCTTCGCGATCATCCGCTTGCCGCCGGGACGCCGCTCGACGAACAGCTGATGCTCGCGGACCTGCTGCAGGATCTCGCGCGGCAGATCGAGGGTTCGAGACCCGACCGACATGGCATGCCCAATGCAGCTTCGCGGCCGGAGGCCACTCGACCGACAGTGTGGGCGCCAGCGCGCTAACGGTCGGTGAAGAGATTTAGTTAAAATTCGCTTCACTTCGCCATCTGCGGCCTGCCGCCGCCGTTTGCGCAGCAGCGCGGCGGTGCTGATATGATCAAGTCTCGCCCGGCGACACGTCGGCGGCCATGGGAGGGCGGATACCATGCTTCGGCTTTCGAATGCGGCGCTGTTGGGCGCCTTGCTGACCCTGCCCGCGGTGGTCGGCGGCCAGGGGGCCGGCGCCGCGGAGCCCGGCGACGGCCAGCGTGGCCTGCAGCTGGCACGGCAGGTCTGCTCCAGCTGTCATGCCGTGGAGGCACGCGAGGTGCTGTCGCCGGTGTCGCAGGCACCCACCTTCGACGAAGTCGCCGACCGTCCGGGGGTCACCGGCATGGGCCTGACGGTGTTCCTGCGCACCCCGCACCGCAGCATGCCGGACCTGATCCTGAAGCCCGGCGAGATCGACGACATCGTCGCCCACATTCTCGGCCTCAAGGGCGGCGACTGACCGGCTCGCCCGGGGGATCGCCCGGGGGATCCCCCGGGCGATCATTGAACCCCCCGCCCGGCTCCGCTATACGGGCCGCCATCCGGCGGTGTTTGGAGGCGGCCATGGCGTATTGGGTGATCGGCGGCGAGTACACGGACACCAGCTTCACCCACATCAAGGGGGGTGACGCCGAGGCGCGGATCGGCCCGTTCAAGGACTACGACACCGCCAAGTCGAAGTGGGCCGAACTGGCCTGGCAGCATGTCGACGAGGCCAATGTGCGCTACCGCATCCTGCACGAGGAGGCGAGCGAGTTCTGGGTGGTCGGCGGCGTCTACAAGTCCACCGACTTCACCGAGACCTTCGACGGCACGCCGGAGATCAAGCTCGGACCGTTCGCCACCCACGAGCAGGCCAAGGCGGTCTGGCAGCAGAAGGCCTGGGAGACGGTGGACGACGCGCATTCCCGCTGGCGGATCGAGAAGGTCAGCCGCTGACGGCGAGCGTCAGGCGAACTCCCGGGTCACCGCCCGGAACCGCAACACCAGCGCCGCCCATACCACCGCCAGCCCCAGGGCCAGACCGCTCCACACCCCGACGCCGCCCCAGCCGAGCGGGAAGGCCAGCAGCACCGCGGTGCCGATGCCGACAATCCAGTAGCCGGTGAGCGCGATCACCATCGGCACGCGCGTATCCTTGAAGCCGCGCAGCACGCCGGCCGTCACCGCCTGGCCGCCGTCGGCCAGCTGGAACACCCCGGCCATCGCCAGGAAGGTGACAGCGTAGGTGACCGCGACCTCGCCGTGCCCGTCGTCGGCCGACAGGAACAGCAGCGCGAGGGGGCGGCCGGCGGTCACGAAGACCAGTGCCAGCGGGATCACCACCAGCAGCCCGACCAGCATGGCGGCTCGACCGGCGCGCCGCGCCCCCTCGGGGTCGCCACGGCCCACCGCGAGCCCGACCCGCACGGTCGCCGCCTGGGCAACCCCGAACGGCACCATGAAGGCGATCGCCGCGAACTGCAGCGCCACCGCGTGGCCGGCGAGCGCATCGACGCCGATCAGGCCGACCAGGAAGCCCGACGCGGCGAACAGCCCGGCCTCGGCCAGCTTGGTGAAGCCGATCGGCAGCCCGACCGCCCAGACCTCGCGGAAGCGCGGCCAGTCAGGCCGCCAGAACCGCGCCAGCAGGTGGTAGCGCCGCCAGCGCCGGTCGGTCAGCACCACCGCCAGCAGGGCCAGGAACATGATGGCCTGCACGATGCTGGTGGCGAGGCCGAGGCCGAACAGCTCGAGCCGCGGAAAGCCGAGCTTGCCGAACATCAGCAGCCAGTCGGCGAAGCCGTTGAGCAGGATTCCGGCGACCAGGATCCATAGGGCCGCCCGCGGCCGGCCATGCGCGGCGATGAAGTTCCGCAGCAAGCTGAACCCGGCCATCATCGGAAAGCCCCACATGGCGCCGAGGGCGTATTCCGCCGCGCGCGCCGAGAGTGCCGGGTTCTGTCCGAGTGCGTGTTCCAGCACCGTCTCGGCATGCCAGAACACCAGCCAGGCTGGGCCGGTCATCGCCAGGATGACCCAGAAGCCCTGCCGGAACGTCCGGCGGACCCCCTTGTAGCGGCGCGCCCCCAACTCCTGCGCGAACATCGCCGCGGTGGCGAACAGCACCCCGATGGTGGTGATGAATACCGGAAAGAACAGGTTGTGGCCGAGCTGCCCGGCGGCGAGCGCGTGCGGCCCCAGGCGACCGGTCATCACCACGTCGGTGGTGTGCAGCGCCATCTGGGCGATCTGGGTCAGCGCGATCGGGATCGACAACGCGACGGTCGCGCGGACCTCGTCCGTGAAGACGCGGCCCGCGCCACCGCCGCGTGCGGTGGTGACGATTGACATCGGGATCTCCGGGCTCTGCCGTCCACCGGCGAGCCGCTCCCGCTTTAGGTGCACGCCCCGCAGGGGTCAAGGAGTTTTCCGCGCAACCGGGTGAACCCGTTATGGTTTTGAACAGGTTGTCGAGCCGGGTTATGGTTCGGCGACGCTGATCGACGAGGATAGGATACCGGATTCGGGGAGCGGGTGTCGGCGGCGACGACTCGGAAGAACGCCGGAAGCGGGAGGCGGGGGATGAAGGTCGAGATCGGGGCCGGCCTTGCGGGCTGCCGGCGCGCGGGTTTGCTGGCGGCGGCCGTCGCCTTGACCATCGCAGTGCGCGCGCCGGCGGCCGGTGGCGCCACCTCGCCGACGGTCGAGGATCTGCGCAGCCTGTCCCTGGAGGAACTCTCCAACGTCGAAGTGACGTCGGTGTTCAAGCGGCCGGAGCCGCTGGGCCGCACCCCGGCCGCCGCCTATGTGATCACCCGCGAGGACATCCGCCGGTCGGGCGCGCTGACCCTGCCCGAGGCTTTGCGGCTCGCCCCCAACCTGATGGTCGCGCAGATGAATTCGCGCGACTACGCGGTGTCGTCGCGCGGCTTCAACACCTACCAGCTGTCGAACAAGCTGCTGGTGCTGATCGACGGCCGCAGCGTCTACACCCCGCTGCACGCCGGTGTCCTCTGGGACGAACAGCAGGTCATGCTGGAGGATGTCGAGCGCATCGAGGTGATCAGCGGCCCCGCCGGGACGGCCTGGGGCGCCAACGCGGTCAACGGCGTGATCAACGTCGTCACCCGCAGCGCACGCGACACCAGAGGCGGCCTCGCCGCGGTCGACGCCGGCACCTATCAAAGTCGCGGCGCCTTCCGATACGGCGGCGCGCTCGGCGAGAACGGCGCCTGGCGCGGCTACGGCATGGGCATGCAGACCGGAGAGACCGAGAACGCGAACGGAATCGGTCGGAACGACGGCTGGCAGGGACGCCAGGCGGGCTTCCGGTCGGACTGGAGCGCCGGAGCCGACGGCTTCACGGTCCAGGGCGACCTGTTCGAGAATACCTACGACCCCGACGCGAACAATTACGGCGGCAACCTGCTCGGGCGCTGGCGCCGCGAACTGGGCGACGGGTCGTCCACCGTGGTGCAGAGCTATGTCGCCCGGACCGAGCGCCACCAGACCGGCCTGCGGGAATCCCTGGAGACCGCCGACATCGAGGCCAGGCACAACACCAGGCTCTCCCCCCGCCATGAAGTCGTCTGGGGTGGCGGCTATCGCTTCAGCCGCGAAGTCTTCGACAACGACGTTCCGCCGTTCTATCTCGACCCCGAGGAGGACACGATCCAGATCGCCAACGTGTTCGCCCAGGACAGCATCGCGCTGAGCGCCGAGCTGACGCTGACCATCGGTCTGAAGTACGAGTACAGCACCTACAGCGGCGGCGAGCCGCTGCCGAGCGCGCGGCTCGGCTGGCAGGTGGCCGGGAATCACTTCCTGTGGGCCGCTGTATCCCGGGCGGTGCGCACCCCGAGCCGCATCGACCGCGAGTTCGAGGCCGCCGGGTTCTTCGATCCGGCCGAAGACGACTTCACCTCCGAGAACCTGATCGCCTACGAGGTCGGCTACCGCGGCCGGCCGGCGGACCGCGTCAGCTTGTCGGCGTCGCTGTACTACCACCAGTACGACGATCTGCGGATCATCACCGTCAACGAAGCCGGCCGGCTGCAGTTCGACAATGCGCAGAACGGTAGCACGCATGGCCTGGAGATGTGGGGTGACTATCACGTCAGCGACCGCTGGCGGCTCACGGCCGGCCTGAATGTCTTCCGCAAGGACCTGGACCTCGACGCCGATGCCCTGGAGGTCGCCCTGCACCAGCACCAGGGCAACGATCCGGAGCACCAGATCTTCCTGCGCTCGTCCTACGACGTCACCGACGACGTCGAGTTCGATGCCATGCTGCGCTGGGTGGACAGCCTGGCGAACCCCGACATCCCGGAATACGCCGCACTCGATCTGCGGCTGGGCTGGCAGGCGACCGAGCAGGTCGAGCTTTCCCTGGTCGGACGCAACCTGCTCGATTCCGAACACCTGGAGGCCGGCACTGAAGGTGAGCGGGGCGAAATTCCGCGCAGCGTCTACCTCGGCGCGAAGTGGAGATTCTGACCAGGTGGGCGTCACGACGGATCGCCGACTGTTCTGTCTCGCGGCCGCTTCCCTGGCTGCCGGTGCGATCGGCGCGCGACCGGCCGGCGCCGACCAGATCGCCGACCTCGCGGCGGCGGTGAAGGCGACCTACCTGCACAAGTTCACGCCGTTCGTGAAGTGGCCCGGCGACGCCTTCGCCGCCCCCGACAGTCCGTACCTGCTCTGCGTGATCGGCGACAGCGGCTTCGAGGACCTGGTCCGCCGGGCGGTGGCGGGACAGGTGGTTGGCGGGCGCGCCTTCTCCGTTCAGGCATCGACTTCGATCGAGCATGCCTCGCATTGCCACGTGGCGTATTTCGGCCCCACGGGCTTCGCGCCCACCGCCGCGGTCCTGGAGGCGCTGCGCGGGCGGCCGGTGCTCACCGTTACCGACTCGGTCGTCGGCGGCGCCAGCGGCATCGTGCACTTCGTGCTGGACGGCGCCCGGGTGCGCTTCGAGATCGATGCCCGTCTCGCCCAGATGAGCGGCATCGAGATAAGCTCCCGGGTGCTCGAGCTCGCCTTGCGGGTCAAGCGGGCGGGGCTGGACGGGGCGGAGCGAACATCGTCATGACACGCTTCTGGAGGTTCACCCCCCTGGTCGCGCTCTGCGCCGCCGTGCTGCTGCTCGCCTCGGCGGTGGTCATCGTCGTGCTGGCCGAGCAGAGCTACCGCGAGCAGACGATCCTGGCGGCGGAGGTCAACGCCCGCATCCTGGCGCGGGTGTCGGCGGCGCCGCTGGCCTTCGACGACATGACAGAAGTGTCCCACTACCTGGATGCCCTGGGCGAGCATCCGGACGTCATCGTCGCGGCGGTCTATGACGCGACCGGCACCATGATCGCCAGCTATGCCAGCATCGAGGGAGCAGCGCCGCCGACCGCAGTCGAAGCCGGCCGGATCGAGTACGGTGGCGGACGGGTCAGTGTCACGGTCGCGGTCAAGCAACAGGACCTGCCGCTCGGAACGGTCTACCTGCAGGCGACCAAGGTGTCCTTCACCGAGCGGCTGGCCCGCTACTCCGGCGTCGTCCTGCTCGGCTTCATGATGCTGGTCGTCCTGGCGGTCCTCGGCATCGCCCAGGCCACGGTGAACCGGGCGAACGTCGAGCTGCGCCGGCGCGCCGAACGGCTCGAGGAGACCAACACCCAGCTGCGCGACCAGATCGTCCAGCGGCAGCGCGCCGAGGAGGCGCTGCGGCAGGCGCAGAAGATGGAGAGCATCGGCCACCTCACCGGCGGCATCGCCCACGACTTCAACAACCTGCTGGCCATCATCCTCGGCAACCTGGAGCGGCTCGGGCGCCGCCTGACGCAGGGCGTCGAGCCGGCGCAGCTGCTGCCGATCCTCAACAATGCCCGGACCGGCGCCGAGCGCGCCGCCACCCTGACCCGCAGCCTGCTGGCGTTCTCCCGCCGGCAACCGCTGAAGCCGCAGCCGGTCGATCTCAACCGGCTGGTGTCCGGGATGTCGGAGATGCTCCGCCGCACCCTGGGCGAGCACGTCACCGTGGAGACGGTGGTCGCAGGTGGGCTGTGGCGCACCCTGGTCGACGCCAACCAGCTCGAGAGTGCGATCATCAACCTGGCGGTGAACGCGCGCGACGCCATGCCCGATGGTGGCCGGCTGACGATCGAGACCGCCAATGCCTATCTCGACGCGCGCTACACTGACGAGCACGAGGACCTCGCGCCCGGACAATACGTCCTGCTCAGCATCACCGACACCGGCGTCGGCATGACTCAGGAGGCGATGGAGCGCGCCTTCGAGCCGTTCTTCACGACCAAGGACGTCGGGCACGGCACCGGGCTGGGGCTGTCGCGGGTCTATGGCCTGGTCAAGCAGTCATCCGGGCACATCAAGATCTACAGCGAGCTCGGCGAGGGCACGACCATCAAGATCTACCTGCCGCGCCTGCTCGCCGACGAGGAGCCGGCCGCACTGCCGGCGCCGGCGGACCGGCAGGCCGAGAGCAAGCCGGCCACCCGCGGGGAGCCGATCCTGGTGGTCGAGGACAATGACGAGATGCGCGAGCATTCGGTCGGGGTGCTGGCCGAACTCGGCTATCGCGTGTTCGAGGCGCCCGACGGCGCGCAGGCGCTGCGCATCCTCGACGCGCATCCCGAGATCGTCCTGCTGTTCACCGACGTCGGCCTGCCGGGCGGCATGAACGGGCGGCAGCTGGCCGAGGAGGCGCTCCGCCGGTTGCCCGGGCTCAAGGTGCTGTACACCACCGGCTACGCCCGCAACGCGATCGTGCATGACGGGAGGCTCGACCCCGGGGTACAGCTGATCACCAAACCGTTCACCTACGAGGAGTTGGCGAAAGCCGTGACATCAGCGATGGACATCGGATCGGCCGAGATCCTGATCGTCGAGGACGAGTTCCTCGTCCGCGTATCCGTGGTCGACGACCTCGCCGATCTCGGCTGCACCGCCGTCGAGGCAGGCAGCGTCGCCGAGGCCCGGCAGCAGCTCGACGGGTGCGCCGGCAGGTTCGCCGCTGCGATCGTCGATCTCAGCCTGCCCGACCACAAGGGCGACGGTTTCATCGCCGAGATCCGCGCGACCTGGCCGAAGCTGCCGGTGATCGTGTTCAGCGGTTCCGACCCCAGCGCGATCCGTCCCGAGCTCGCCGCAGATTCCAGGATCGACTTCCTCCCCAAGCCGTTCCGCGCCGAGGCGTTGGAGGCCGTGTTGACGCGTGCCGGCGTGGCCGTGCGGAAGCGCCCGGACTGACGGTCGCCATGGGCGCGCCCGCCGG
>Ga0209347_1001340_pt1 | contig 41499 bp, 38 predicted proteins | sample AutmiccommuBRH23_FD_187382 | JGI IMG/M metagenome (GOLD analysis project Ga0209347, IMG submission 187382) | Deep subsurface microbial communities from Mt. Terri, Switzerland - Autotrophic microbial communities BRH/23 (SPAdes) (version 2) | ecosystem: Environmental > Aquatic > Deep subsurface >... | reverse complement strand
CGACCTTGTCGGCCAGTCGTCGCCGGTCATGCAGCGTAATGATGAGCGTCTTTTTCGCCAGGGTGCCGATTGGATTGGCCCCGCCGCTTCCCGGCAGGCGGCTCCTAGGACAAGCGTAGTCGCCGATGCAGGTGGTGTTGATATTGCCGAACTTGTCCACCTGGCTCCCGGATAAAAAGCCGACGTCCACCCAGCCGGCCTGGAGAAACATCCCCATGATGTCGATAAGGTTTCCCACCATGGCCGCGCCGGGATTGAGGCAGGGGTCTCCCACGGAAAGGGGGGGGCGCGTGGGCCGGGCGTCGACAACCCCCGATTCCTGCATCAGCATCGCGTTGGGCGCATGGGTGTACTTGGCGATGTTGGCGGACATGGCGGGAAAGCCGGTCCCCACGACCACCACATCGCGGTCCTTGATTTCCCTGGCCCCGCAGCAGGCCATCAGTTCGGGTTTGATGTAGTCGGTTGCGGATGTTTTCATGTGTGAGTTTCGCTCTTTTTTAGATATTGGGATATTGCCTCAATACGCATAACTCACCGGCGGACTGTAATCGAATCTGGCCTGGAGTTTTTTAAAGGCGCCGTAGCCGAACCGTTCGATATAATGCGAGATGTAAGCGCTCCGGTCCGGCAGGTCGTAAACCCATTCCTTCAGGAACGATTCGAACCCTTCAACGGTATTGGAGGCCTGCTGGTACTGGTACCCGAAACCGAAATCGACGTCATGGAAACCGGGCGTGTACCCGGGATGCGCGCCGAACGGTTCCTCCACCACGGCCGCCACCTTGAAGGACGGGACAATGGTGCGGGACGGGTCTTTGCCGATCACCTCCCGGCTGACGATCCGCTCGCAGCTCACGATCACCGTTCCGGCGGCATTGGCCCCGGCCTTGCAATCGCCGCCGATCCCCCAGATCTGGGCATTTCCCTCCTCGTCGGCCTGTTGGACATGGATGACGGCGACATCCGGGTTCAGGGCGGGGACCAGCAGGGTCGGTTTGCCGTCGAACGGGGAATCGATGATCTTGAACTTGTCCTCCCCCATGAACGATTTCACCGTCAGCAGGTCGGTTCCCATCATGTCTTTTACCGGCACGAACGGCATCCCCATCGATCCGGCCATCAGCATCAGGGGAAGCGACAGGTTGGTGTATTCCTCAATTTCGATCTTGCGGGGAATTTCCTTTTCAATGGCCCGGCGGTAGCAGCGCCCGAGTCCGTATACCCCCAGCGACAGGAAGGTGCCGATAAAGCGCTTCACCACCCCGGCGCCGATCAGCATGTCGAAATCGTCGGCCGCGTTGCTCCGGGTGACGGTCAGGTCCTTTTTTCCCTGCCGGATGATCTCGTGAATGACGGAAAACGGCGGCCGGCAGATGTATCCGCCGATGTAGACAAACGCGCCGTCCGGTATGAAACGCGACACCGCTTCTTTCGTGGTCATTACCTTGGTCATTTTAAACCTCATACTCCATCCGTTCGATGATCTCCTCCTGGGCGATGTCGCTCAGGTTGATGAAAATGCCGGAATATCCGCTAATGCGGACGATCAAGTCCTGGTACCGGTCCGGATGGACCTGTGCGTCCCGCAGCGTCTCCGAATCGACCATGTTGAACTGGACCTGGAATCCCCCCTTGCTGAAATAGCCCCGGACCAGGTCGACCAGTTTTTTTGCCGCGATCCGTTTGCCCGGCAGCCGCATGTTCAGGTTCATGCCGTTTGAAACGCGGCCGAGGGGGAGCTTCGCCACGGAATTCATCACGGCCGTCGGGCCGTTGACCGCCTGGCCGTTGCTGGGGGTGATCCCGTTCCCCAGGGTTTCGCCGGCCGCGCGGCCGTCCGGAGTGGCGCCGGTGAACGCCCCCATGGAAATATGGAAACCGACCGAAAAAATCCCGGGCCAGAACCGGCCGCCCCTGAAATTCCGGTGCGGTTCGAGACGATCGCAGAAATGGTGGGCGACATTCGCGGCCATGTCGTCCACTGCGTCGATGTCATTTCCGTACTTGGCAACCTTGTTCCGGAAATACTGCTGTTCCGTTTCATGGTCCATCCAGTCCTCGGCGAGCCATTGCGCCAGCTCCTCGATCGCGTATTTGCGATCCTCGAAAATGACCTTTTTTACCGCGTAAAGGCTGTCGGCAATGTTTGAAAATCCCATGAGCTGAACGCCGGTCGAATTGTACACGGCGCCCCCCCGGGTGAGATCGCATCCCTTGTCGAGCGGCCCCTCGATCATGGCCGAGGCGAACGGGGAGGGGACACGTTCGGCGATCGCCTGGTCGAGGCAGGCCATTCCGCGCGCCATCTGACCGATAAAATGAGTGAACTGGGCGTCGTAGGCGGCCCAGACATCATCAAAGGAAGTGAAGGCCGCCGGATCGCCGGTCCGGATGCCGTTCTCCTGGCCGAAGATGTTGTCGATCCCGTTCGACAGGGCGAGTTCCAGGCACTTGATGCCGTTGAACTGCACGGCAAAGGTGGAGCCGAAGGTCTTGCCCTGCGCATTCGGCTCCAAACACCCGACCGGGGCGTAATTGCGGGCATCGGCTCTGGTCAGACCCGCATCGATGAGCGATCGGATAATCGCCGCGTCATTGAAGAAATGGAGGAGCACGCCGTCCCCGGCGTACCGCATGGCCCGCGTGAAAAACAGTTCCGGCGTTTTTTCGCTGATCCGCACCCCGAAATTGGGCTGGACGGTGCGGACATCCGCGTAGGCGTCCAGGCAGATCCAGCTCAGCGGGTTTACGGCGTCATCGCCGTTCTCGTCAATGCCGCCCACCACCACGTTCTGGGTGGTTTTCCCTTCCGTTCCCTCGCCCCCCGGCGTATATGCCTCTTCCAGGACATTCCAGATTTCGTTTGTCTTGATAAACAGGAGGGAGACCAGTTCCCGGGCCTGCCGGGGAGTGATCGTCCCGGCCATGACATCCCGCTGGTAAAAGGGGTAGAGGATCTGGTCGATGCGGCCCAGGGAAACGGAATTGCCCCCCGATTCGATCTGGGCGATCAGGTGGATGAAGTAAACCGACTGGACCGCCTCGGTAAAAGTGCGGGCCGGGTGCGCCGGCACCTGCCGGCAGACGGTGGCGATATCAAGGAGTTCCCCCCGGCGCACCGGGTCGGTTTCGGAAGCGGCCATCGTTTCGGCCAACGCCGCGTAACGGCCGGAAAACCGGATCGCAGCGCTCAGCGACCGGATTACCGCCTGGTGGAAGATCCCTTTTGGACCGTCCCGGTCGGCCGGAGAAAGGGCAGCGTCCTTACCACGGACATCCGCGATGATGCCGGACAAACCGGAAGAGAGCACCCGGGGATGATCCATGGTGAAATGGCCGATTCCATAAGTGATCTCCAGCATGATGGTGAAGATGTATTTGTCGATGTCGGCGAATACGTCTTCGGGCATCAACTCCTCGAACCGGTCCTCGGCGGTCCGACCCCGCCAGAAGGGGATGATGTCATCGATCACCTCCTGCTTTTCCGCATCTGTGATCAGCGCCCGCTGCACAACCCGCTTGTCGAAATTATCCACATCCCCTTCGATCCAGCGCACCTTGTTTTCCGGAAAGAGCGGCGCCCCTTTGAGTTTTGCGGTCCGGCATCCGACGATCCGTTCGTCTTCCCGGATAGAGACCGTGATGTTGTCGAGGATCTGTTCGAAGGCAAGACTCATCCGGGTCAGCGGATCTTTGTCCCAGTGTTCCCTCATGGCGCGGGTGAGGTACCGTGCCCGTTCGATGCAGACTTCCTGGGGGGCGGCGATGATCCGGTCCCGAAGCCTTCCGACCCGGGTACCGGCAATCAGGGAAGGGGATGCAAGAGCGGTTTCCATGGCAAATCTCCTTGGATAAGGCGAATATTCTTTTTCAAAAGCTTAAACCTTCAGGATCTCTTCAAAGATTTGGGAATGGCAAAGTAAAAAGTTCAAGATCAAGGCGCGCAAATCCCGAGGAATGCAGCGTACTTTTCGTACGTGAAATGACGAGGGATGCAGCGCAACGCAGATATTGGACTTTTTACGAAGCCATCACACCTTGATATCCATATGATTTACCAGGATAATATCCCGCATCCACTTCGGGAGCACCCGGTTCAAACCGAGGAAAAAGGTGCTCATAAAATCGACCTGGTTGTGAAATTTCGGCTTCCGGGTACGGATGACCTTCACGATCCGCCGGGCGGCCTGGACCGGGGTGGTGGCGGTCCTGATCAGTTCGTTGTCCCGGTCGATGAACCGCTTGGCCCGCTCCCGGTAAGGGGAACCTTCGGGCGGCAGCTGGTGGATCTTGGCGGCAAACGTGGTGGACACCTGGGCCGGCTCGATAACCGCCACCTGGATGCCGAATGGGGAAAGTTCGTATGCAATCGATTCCATCAGCCCCTGGATGGCGAATTTCGATGAGGTGTAGACCGATTCGAAAGGGAAGGGGATCCGTCCCACCAGGGACGACATGGCGATCAGCTTGCCGGCGCCGACCTGCCGCATGGAAGGAATGAAGGCCTGAAAAATGGCAGCAGCCCCGATCACGTTGATCTCCAGGCATTTCATCGCCTTTTCCAGGTCGATCTCCTCGAACGGCCCGAAAAAACCGATCCCCACATTGGAGACCACTGTGTCGATCCTTCCAAATTTATCGATCACCCGGTCCCGGAACTTCAGGATGGCGGCGCGGTCGGTGATGTCGAGGGTTTCGAGGTGACAGCGGGCTCCGGCGGCCGAGAGCTCTTTTTCCAGGGATGCGATGCTCTCCGCGTCCACGTCGAAACCGGCGATCGTATCTCCGGCATTCGCCAGCATCCGGGCGACTTCCCGGCCCATCCCCTGGGCCAGGCCGGTAATCACGACTGTTTGACCCATACCCCCCTCCTTTGATTGGCGTGCACGTCAATGTACACGTGCTCGTGCACGTGCACGGATCTTGATTGTCATAACTGATTCCGGTACCACTCCCCCATCTGCCGCATTGACACTTCAAAATCCGGGTACTTAAGCGCAAACCCCGTCGCCTTCAATTTCCGGTTATCCACGATATAGTCGTTATAAAGGTATTTCGTGGCATCGTATTCGATATCCGGGATCTTCCCTTTCCGTTTCGACGCCCAGCCGTCCAGGCGCGCGGCAAATTTCACCACGGAAAGCGGCAGATGCAGCCGGGGAGCCGCCACGCCGAAGGTTTTTGCCGCCACCGTGAGCGCCTGTTCGAGCGTCGGGTTGGTGTCGTCCGAGAGATTGTAGATTTCGCCGAAGGCCGACTCCATTTCGGAAAGATGGATTACCGCCTCGGCCACGTCCTCGGCGCGGATATTCGACAGCCGCTGCTTCCCGTTTCCCGGGACCGCGGTAATGGCGGTCGGCCGCGAAAATACCTTGCCCGCCCCGTCGTTGCACCGGGGACCGTAGACCGTGCAAGGCCGCACGATAATGGCGGGAAGTCCCTGCTTCATCCGGGCGAACACGATATTCTCGCCGTCCCGCTTGCTCCGGCCGTAATCATCCATCGGGGTCCGTTCATCGGTTTCGGCAAACGGCGTACCTTTATAATAGCCGTACACGCTGGTGGAGGTGACGTGGACAAACGCCTTCACCCCTTTTTCCAGTGCCAGACGGGTGATCCGGTCGACCCCGTCCACGTTGGTGGCGCACAGGCGGGTATAAGGGGTGGAGAAGTTGCAGATGGCCCCCAGGTGAAACACCCGGTCCACGTCCCCCGCAAACAGGGGCGCCAGGGTGTCCGGCCGGGTGAGATCGGCGGGGATGTATTCGACCCCGTGTTTTTCAAAAAACGACAGGTCCGCGCGGGGCCGGGCGGTGGCCCTCACCCTTGCGCCGCGGGCCGCCAGTGTCTCCACCACGTGCCCCCCCATGAAGCCGGCCGCGCCGGTCACCAGGGATATGCCCGAAAGGTTCATCCGGAGACCTCTTGTTTTTTCGGTTTCGTGTCCCGATCGGGTCCGTTGGCTTCCATTTCCAGGATTTCCTCCCGGGCGTGCCGGAGCCAATCGAGAAACATCTCGTTCAGCTTGACCCCGAGCTCACCGGTCAGGCGGACATAGGTCCCGCTCTTCTCCCACCGGGCAAGGTTTTTCTGGCGGCGTTCGAGGCTTTTTTCATAATGATCGATCTGTTCGTCGATGACGCGCAGGGATTCTTCGGGGTCGCCGAATCCGAAGAACACGAATCGCATGAGGAAGGGGTCCCGGAGGAGCATCGCCTTTTCGGGCGACCGGGCCAGCCATTGCGCGAACTCCTCCCGTCCCTTGCCGGTGATGGAATAGAGCTTTTTCGGGGGGCCTTTCCGATCGTTCTGGATGATCTCGGTCATGCGGATCAGCCCGCTTTCCTCGAGTTTCTTCAGGTTGGGATAGATCTGGCCGTAGTTGATCGACCACATGTGGCCGAAGTTCTGTTCGATATGTTCCTTTATGCGGTATCCGTGCATGTTCCGGTAATGGAGCAGGCCGAGGATGGTGTATCGGATCATGATGGCTCCTTAGTGTTGAATGTATAAAAAGAATATATAGAAAATATATATTGTCAACCAAAAATTCGGGGTCGCGCCAACGCAAGGCGTTGGATGATCCGGTAAAAACCAAATGCGGGGATGCACAACTGCGGTTGGCTTACGGCGGGTTTTCGAATATACAGCGCCGGCCGGTAAGGTTTAAGAGGCGGAGCCGTAATCCAGGGCTTTTCTGGACCCCGGCCGCCGCCTTGAAATTTCTTAACTTAATGACATTGGGGCAAGGGGGGATTTCAATTGCAACATCCCCTAGATAGGGGACTTTGGACCGAGGTTCACAAAGAGAATCCATTTACTGGGGTTTTCCGTATAATTATTTATTGCAATTCCGACGGAGACGCCTCGATATCCCTGCGTGAAATTGGGTAGGCGGTTTTGCAATATTCGCAGACAACTTCAAGTGTGTCCTGCCCTGGAAGAAACGGATCCTCCTGGCTCGATTTTTCGAATTTCTTGATGTTCTCGATCATCTGCTCCCTGGAGCAGCCGCACTTGAACTGAACGGGTTTGCGGGCAAGGAAAATGAATCCGCATTTTTCCGCTTCCGCGATTAGTTTTTTTTTGTCCATCAGACCTTTTTTCATGAGGTCATTCAGTGGTCCGGCATAACGCCTGAACGTATCTTCCAGATCGGAAGGCTCCTCTTTCTGCGTCAGGGGCAGCTGATTCAGCATGAAACTTTGATCGCTTTCATCGGAGATGAAAATCCGGCTGTTGACCTGGTAGGACCGGGAAAGCACAAGGTTGATGATCTCGTTTACACCGGTATTCTCAAGCTCGATCACCGACTGGTAGGGCATTTCGGAACGGGGGAAAAATTTCAGCAGCCGCAGTTTTCCGGTGATGGCATCCGGAGCGGCGGACATACCATCCGAGTATACCATCCCCCGCATCAGCCCCTGGGCGTTCATTTCAATTTTAAGCCGGAAGTAGGGGGCTTCCGAATCAATATAACAGCAGAAACTCTCGCCTTCCTTTAAGAGTCCGAGCATGAGTTGGATGCTCAGCACCATGGAACGGAAATAGGCGAATTCATTTCGCTGCACGTTCTGCGTGAGGACGATGTCATGAATAAGTTTCTGCCCCTCCAGAAAATAGAGAGCGAATTGTTTTTCTTTATCAATGAACGTATATAATTGGCTTTGCTCCAGCATTTTACCGGTGATCCTTATTATTTGTTATTTTCCATCGGTTGGTGTTCAAACCAGAAAAGCGAACTATAGGCATTTGGAATCCGCCCGGCAATATTGAAAAATGAAAATTTAAACTGACCATAACATTGAGGGAAGTTGCAACTCGTCAACATTATCGCAAAAGTAATTATGATTGGAAAAACATTTCAATTCAAGGAGTCCGGCCGTGACTGAACAGATTATCGTGAACCATCGTTTCTGCGGTCCGCCAAATTCGGGAAATGGCGGATACGTTTGCGGATTGCTGTCGCGCCGCATATCCGGGAATGCCGAGGTAAAGCTGCTGCGGCCGATTCCATTGGACACACCGTTGCGCATCGAAATCCGGGATCACCAACATGCCGTTCTGCTCCACGGCGTTGAACCTGTCGCCGAAGCCTATCCAGCGGATACGCGGTTCACGGGCATACCGGCGGACCTTCCCGTCCCGCCGGCCTATGAACAGGCCGGGAAGGCGAGCGGCAATTATATCGGCTTCCACGAGCATCCGTTTCCCACCTGTTTCGTGTGCGGCCCGCAAAGGGCGGAAAAAGACGGATTGCGGATATTTGCCGGAAGACCCCAGGGGGAACGGACCGTCGCCAGCACATGGATTCCCGATGAAACGCTGTCGGGTGCGGACGGAACAATCCATGACGAATTCATCTGGGCCGCCCTGGACTGCCCGGGCGCTTTTGCCGTGGCGGAAAAACAGATGCCGCCCATCGTCCTTGGCAAATTGGCAGTTCATATCGTAAAGCGGGTTCCGACGGGTGAAAAAACAATCGTGGTTGGCTGGAAAATGGCTGATGAAGGTCGCAAGGCATATGCCGGGACCGCCATTTTTTCGGCATCCGGGCAATTGTTTGCCGTGGGAAGGGCCACCTGGATCTGGTTGAAATAGAAGAATGATAGCGAGGGATTTCCCTTAGGTCGGATAGGGGCAATGTCATTAATTTAAGCGTTTACGGTGCTGATTTAGCCAATCCCTCATTCCGGCGGATGCCGGTAAGGTTTCAATGCCGTGCACGTGCACGGCACGTGTACGTTCATGTGCGCGAATCCAAATTGAGTTCCATGGAACTATTTACCCTTCTCGCTCATAAATTCCTCAAATACCGATCGATGATATCCCCGTAGACCCGTTCCGGCTGTTCGACCACGTACTCGACCACCCGGCTGTTGTGCAGGGTTATCATGCCGTGAAGCAGGCTCCAGATTTCGATGATCCGGCGACGGACGGCGTCGTCCCCCGTCGGCGTGCCGGTGAGCGCGGCCGCCGTGTTTAATGCCAGTTCGGCGATTTCCATGGAAATCCGGAGTTCCACCGCGGAAAGGGCTTCGTGGGGGGTTCCCACGTAGTCGTTGTACTTGGGGGTGGGGCGGGTGAACATGATGTCGTAATACCGGGGCCGGGTCATGCCGAAATGCATGTAGGCGTCGATCATGGCCCGGGCCCGCGCGGCGGGATCGCTGGTCGCATGATGGGCGGCCTTAAGATCGGCCTGGAGCATTTCGAACCCCCGGATAACGATGGAAATGTAGATTTCGTCTTTTCCGGAAAAGTAATTGTACAGGTTCGGCGCGGTCATGCCGGTGCGCGAAGCCAGATGCCGCATGGTCAGGGCATCCATGCCGCCGCTGACGATAATGTCCAGTGCATGGTCAAGAATTCTGCTTTTGAGCTGTTCGATTTCTTCCGGGTTTCTCGGCGGCTTCATCCGGTTTTCCTTCCGCGGTGAACAATGGCCCCGTCAGCAAGGGCCAAAACGTGACTGATCGATTCCGGCAGTTCGTCCGGATGGTGGGTCACATAGATGAGGGAAATGCCCGGCTGGCGGGCAATGGCATCAATCCTTCCGATGAATTCCCGCCTGTGGAATGGGTCGAGTCCCTGGCAGGGTTCGTCCAGGATTAGGAGTTCCGGGTCCTTGACCAGCGCGCGGGCAAGAAGGACCATCCGTTTTTCCCCAGTGGACATGTCGGACATCCGGCGCCCGGAAAGCGGATCGATGCCGCATGCACGCATCCGGTCCCGGGCAGTGGTCGATTGGTGAGGCGTGCAGGCCTGGTAAAGCCCGATGGTATCGAAAAAACCGGAACAGACCACCTCGAACCCGGTGGTCCGGGGCGGGTAATACCCCTGGAGTTCGGGGGCGACCCAACCGATCCGCCGCTTGATTTCCCAGATGCTCTCACCGGAGCCCCGCCGAATGCCGAAAAGAAAAATCCGGTTGGCGTACGCCTGGGGGTTGTCGGCCAGAATCAGGCTCAGCAGGGTCGATTTGCCGGCACCGTTCCGCCCGGAAACCGCCCAGTGCTCGCCCGGCCGGACCTCCCAGTCGATATGACGCAAAATCGGCTTATCCCCATACGTAATAGAGACATCCTCCATCCGGATGACCGGTTCCGGAAGAAAGATGCCGGGTGCCGGGTCATCCCCGATTTCAATTCCCGTATCGATTGCCGTTTCCGGCGATTCGCCGGTGATCTGTTCGTGCGCGAGAATTTGTTCCCGCGTTCCCTTGGCGATTACCTGCATCCGGTCGACGAGGAGTGCGTGGGTAATTCCCCGGGGAATTTCTTCCATCCGGTGCGTGACCAGGACGATCTGAGGCGTCTCTCCACTCAACAGATCGTCGAGAACGTCGCGCAAATTATCTTTCGCCGACCGATCAAGTCCGGAAAATGGATCATCGAAGATCATCATGCGCGGATGCTGCAGAAGTGCGCGGGCAATGGCCACTTTTCTCGCTTCGCCGTTGGACAGGTGCAGGATCCGTTTTTCCATCAGGGTCGAAATTCCCAGCCGTTGCATTGTCCGCGCTGAAGCAGCCCGTTTGCGGCCGCATCCGCTGGTGGGAATGTCGCCGAGAAGCTCCGCTACGGTCGGAGATTCGCGGCTTTCGAAACTTTGCCATCTGGCCTGATGGTAGCCGCCGTAAAGGCCTGTCAGTGCTTGAGGCGTGTCGGGGGACAGGCGGACGATTTCACCGGCGCCCACCCAGGAACGGCCCTCTCCGGCGCCGCCGTCCCTCGAATCGAAAAAAAAATGGATACTCCCGGATACCAGCGGGATCTCCCCGCGAAGGGCCCGGGCCAATGTGGTTTTCCCCGCGCCGTTGCGACCCAGTATGGCCCAGTGCTCCCCCCGGCGGATTTCCCAGTCTGCATTGTCGAAAACCAGGGAGCCGCCCAGCCGGAAAACCGCTTTTTCCAGGCGAATGGTAACCAAAGGGGTTTTCCTCGCGCTTTTTTCCGGGCCAGAATCCATTTTATTTCCGATGTTTAAATTGGGGTAAAATCGTCAATGCCATTAAAAACGGGTTGTATCAGATTTCGAACAGAGAGTGCAATCCCAACAGCTTTCACGTTGACAGCGGAAAAGGGGTGTAGATTTCTTCACGTTTACACGGTGTAAAAGAAACCGGCATCCGGAGGTCGCTCCGGGAGTGCTCTATGTCCCATATCTGTGGGTTTAAACCGGGAAGCGCGGTGGCATCTAATTTGCAAATAAAACAAACATCAATGGCGGCCATGCAAGTCGGCGGTGAATGTTATCGCCCTTCCGCGTCTGATTACTGAAACAGTTCACCGGCAAATTGGAGCCGCCGGATTTTGAATAAGGAAAACCGAAGGAGGAGGCAGACATGGTAAAAAAAGAATTTATCAAACGGTATCGGGTCAATTTCACCTTCAATGACGCCAGTGCAGGGGAAGTCCGCCTGGTTGGCGATTTCAACGATTGGAACACCGGTATTCCCGTGATGAAACGGGACGGCAATGGATCATGGCGAAAAACCGTCATGCTCCCCCCGGGTGACTACGAGTACCGGTTCCTGGTTGACGGCCGATGGGAATGCGACCCGCGGAACGCCGAGTCCCGGGTGAACTGCTACGGTACCCTGAACAACCTGATCCGCTTATAAATGAAGCTCCCGCCGCGCACAGGAAACCTCACGCGGCGGGAATCCCCGTTTTCCCCGGAAGGCATGCTTCCGCACGCGCTTCTGTTTTTTTTCCATTCCTGACGGCTCCGCTTCGTCGACGGCTTCGCTGCAATCGGTATCACGGGACCGCAAGGAACCTCTTCAATTCGGTAATCATACAAAATCGGTAGGGATTTTTCGTTGACTTTTCAAGTAAACCTGTTTAGGGATTTACCTGAAAATGGTTCCTCTCTTGATTTGGTTTTCCTCATGGACGGAAGGTAAGGGCATGTTGAACGGATTTTTTCGCGGGCGGCGTAAATACTACGTTGTAGCCGCATTTTTTTTGCTGGTCCCGGTGGTGCTCGCCGCCGCCGTATCGAATTCGGCTTCCGGCGAGAGCCGGGTCGATATGCTGGAGATCGAGCTGCCGGACCGCACCAAAATGCCGGCGGTCACCTTTCTTCACGATCAGCATACCGGGGCGATGCCCGACCAGGGATGTGAGACCTGCCATCCGCAGGAGAACGGCAAATACGTTTTCGATTACAAGAAGGCCGGAACCCTGGCGTATGAAGCGGCAACGGCTTTTTACCATGACGATTGCGCCGGATGCCACCGGAAGATGGCATCCGGGGGAAAAGAGGCCGGCCCCCGGATCGGCCAGTGCCGGGAATGCCACGTGGAAGAAACGGGATTCGAATCGGCCTGGAAACCGATTGAATTTGACCGTTCGCTCCACTTCCGCCACGTCAATGCCGAAGCGATCACCTTCAAGCCGGAACAGTACGATCAGAACTGCGGGGCCTGCCACCACGTCTACGACGAGAAACTGGAAAAAACCGTTTACCGGAAAGGCGAAGAAGGATCCTGCCGCTACTGCCACCTGGAACAGAAAAAGGAGAACACCCGTTCGTACCGGGAAGCGGCCCATGACTCCTGCGTGAACTGCCACAAAGGCCTGTCGGCCAGGGGGACGAAAACCGGTCCTGTCGATTGCGCCGGTTGCCACAGCGCGAAGGGGCAGGCGAAAATCGATACCCTTAAAGATGTTCCCCGGCTGAAAACAAAACAGCCGGACGCCGTCCTGATGGCCGCCTGGCTGGATGAAGCGGAAAAACAGGATAAACTGCCGGACCAGCTGACTTTCCCGGTGGCCTTCAATCATGTCGGCCACGAAGCCGCGGTCGGGTCCTGCCGGCAATGCCACCATGCGTCCATGGATCGATGTGACAAGTGCCACACGAGCCGGGGAGACAAGGAAGGCGGATTCGTTTCCCTGGAAACGGCCATGCACAGTGAAAAATCCGCCATCGGCTGCATCGGGTGCCATGAACAGGTTAAGGAGAAGGCCGATTGCGCCGGTTGCCACGACCAGATGGCGGATAAGCCGTTTGCGGACCGCGACTGCCGGCAATGTCATGCGGTTCCCCCGGAAACGTTGAAACCGCTCCCGCTCGATGCGGAAACCCGCCGGGAAATCGCCCGGACCGTCGTGGCAGAACGGAGAGAAACACCGGAACGGGTGCCGGACGAAAAGATTCCGGAGAAAGTAAAAATCGATATCATGGTCGACGAATACCAAGCGGCGGAATTTCCGCACCGCAAAATCGTCCATGCCCTGGCGGAACGGACCAAAGAGAATGATCTGGCGACGGCGTTTCATCAAAAGCCGGAAACGCTCTGCATGGGGTGCCATCACAACAGCCCGGCATCACTTAATCCGCCGCGCTGCGCCAGCTGCCACAAGGTCGCGGGTCCCCAGGCCGATGGCCGGCCTGGACTTTTGGGGGCCTATCACGGACAGTGCATCGGCTGCCATACGAAAATGAACATCGAAAAACCCGCGGCAACCGATTGCGCGGCCTGCCACAAGAAACGATCGGTCGAAACGCGCTGACGATAATCTGAGATCAGGTGGAAATATGGGGATTACCCGGAGAGAATTACTGGGCTGGATGGCGGCGGGAGCCGGCGCCGGCACATTTTTAAAAAAGAATGCCTGGGCGGCGGGGAACCATCATTTTACGGGATACCCGAAAAGCGCAGGGGTACTGCACGATGTCACGCGGTGCATCGGGTGCCGCAAATGCGAAACGGCCTGCAACCGGGTCAACGAACTGCCGGCGCCGGAAACGTCGTTTGACAACCTGGATGTCCTGAAGGACCGCCAGTGGCTTTCCGATTCCCGCCTGACGGTGGTCAACCGGTATTTTCCCGCCGGAACCAACTCACCGGTCTATGTCAAGACCCAGTGCAACCACTGCCTGGAACCGGCATGCGCATCGGCCTGTTTTGTAAAAGCCCTGAAGAAACAGCCGACCGGGGCCGTCACCTATGACGAATCCCTGTGCGTGGGGTGCCGGTACTGCATGATCGCCTGCCCGTTTGAAGTGCCGGCCTATGAATACCATAAGCCGCTGACCCCCCGGGTCATGAAGTGCACCCTGTGTCAGCCCCGCCTGGAAAAGGGTCAGCTGCCGGGATGCGTCGAGGCCTGCCCAAAAGAGGCCCTGACCTACGGCCGGCGCGATGAGCTGATCCGGATCGCCCGCCAGCGGATCGATAAATACCCCGGCCGTTACATCCGCCATATCTACGGGGAGAATGAGATGGGCGGCACCAGCTGGCTCTATCTTGCCGGACATTCGTTCGGTGCCCTCGGAATGCGGGAAGATCTCGGCGTGGCATCGGCCCCGTCGCTCACCGCCGGCGCCCTGGCCGTGGTCCCTATGGTCGTGAGTGTCGGGGTGGTTCTCCTGACCGGCATCCATGCCATTTCCCAGCGCAAGGACAAGGTCGCCCGGGAAGAACAACAAGAGGCAGTCAACCGGGCGCGGGAAGAAGCCGAAGAGACGATGGCGAGGAAACTGGCCGATCAGAAGCGGGCCGCGGATAAGGAAAAGGAAGCCGCGATAAAGCGCGAAGTCGAAAAGGCGCTGGCCGAATCGGCCCGGGAAAACCAACCCGGTGATCCGGCCGGGGAAGCCGGCGGCAGGGAGGGGTAACACATGGAACAGACACAGGCGGTCTTCCCGGTGAAGGGATCGATTTATACGCCATTCAATATTATCACCGGCATCATTCTTGCCGTCGGACTGGTGCTGACGGTTCTACGGTTCACCGGCGGGCTTGCGGCGGTGACCAACCTGGACCACCACAATCCATGGGGCATCTGGATCGGGTTCGACCTGTTGTGCGGCGTGGCCCTGGCCGCCGGCGGGTATACGACCTCGGCCGCCACCTATATCTTCGGGTTGAAACGGTATCACTCCGCCGTGCGGCCGGCGATCCTCACGGCTTTCCTGGGTTATGCCCTGGTGGTCCTGGCCCTCCATTACGACGTGGGACGCCCCTGGCGGCTGCCGTACCCGATTTTTTTCTCACAAGGGACGTCCTCCCTGCTGTTTGAGGTCGCCCTTTGCGTCTTCCTGTACCTTTCCGTCCTGTTCATCGAATTTTCCCCGGCCGCCATGGAGTGGCTGGGATTGCGCCGGGCAAGACAACTGGTGGTGCGGCTGGTACTGGCGTTGACCATCTTCGGCGTGATCCTCTCGACCCTGCACCAGTCATCGCTTGGGGCGCTCTACCTGATCGCTCCGTCCAAGCTGCACCCCCTCTGGTACTCCACCTACCTGGCGCTTTTTTTCTTTATTTCGAGCATGTTCGCCGGGCTTTCCATGGTCATTTTCGAAAGCACGCTTTCGCACCGGTTTCTGCACCACAAAATGGATGCCGAGCACCTGGCGGAAAGCGACGGCGTGGCCCTCGGGTTTGCCAAGGCGGCTTCGTTTATCATGATCGGCTACCTTTTCATCCAGATGATCGGCCTTGCGGTGGACAATGACTGGGGATACCTGGCCACCGGCTGGGGCGCCTGGTACCTGCTGGAACTGATCGGATTCGTCGCGCTGCCGGCATTCGTCTATGCGGTGGGGGTGCGGGAGAAAAATCTGCGGCTGATCCGGTGGACGGCCGCATGGACGGTGCTCGGCATCATTTTCAACCGGCTGAACATTTCCGTTATCGCGTTCAACTGGCATCTCCCGTCGTCGATGCGGTATTTTCCGAGCCTGATGGAAATCGGCACCACCCTGTTCATTGTGACGATCGGGGTGGTGACCTACCGGTTCATCGCCACGCGGATGCCGATCCTTTACGCGCATCCCGACTACCACGGGGAAGAATAAAGAGGTTTATCTAATGATAGATGCATTTTTCACTCTTCAGGAGTTCATGATCCACACCAAGGCGATCGCTTACCTTCTCATGGGAGCGGCTCTTATCGGTCTCCCCCTGTTCTGGTGTTTCCTGACCGGAAGGGACGAAAAGAAACGGACGTATTGATCGGTCCTAATTGCTGGGAGGCAAACATGTATGCGTTTTTGACCGGGCCGATGTTTTACCTGTCGCTGGCGGTATTCGTCTTCGGCCTTCTTGCCCGAATGGTCCTCTATATCCGGGGCCTGGACTGGAAGCTCGACCGGGTGGCCTACCGGGCGCATCCCAAAGCCGGCTTCAAGGGGGCCATTCGCTCCATTTTTTTCTGGTTGGTCCCCTTCGGCACCCGGGGATGGCGGGTGCAGCCGTTCATGACCACCGTTTTTTTCGTGTTCCATGCCGGGGTGGTGATCGTGCCGCTGTTTCTGCTGGCGCACAACCTGTTCCTGGAGGAAACCCTCGGGATATCCTTTTTCACCCTGCCGCCGGTCCTGGCCGACATTCTTTCCTGGGGGGTGATTGTTTCGGCGGTGCTCCTGGTGCTCCGGCGGATTGCCCTGCCGGAAGTCCGGATCCTGACCACCGGTTATGATTATCTCATTATTGCGATCTCCGCGGCCCCGTTCGTCACCGGACTTATCTGCCGCTACGGTGTCGGGGATTACGCGTTCTGGCTGACGACCCATATCGTTGTCGGGGAACTGCTCCTGATCTTGGCCCCCTTTACCAAGCTGTCCCATATGGTGCTCTACTTCATGTCCCGCGGCCAGATCGGGATGGATTTCGGGATCAAGCGCGGCGGCATGACGGGGAAGGGGATGGCCTGGTAAGGCGAGTTATCCGGTCGGCCCGTTAACCGGTTGGCGGTTGAATCAAAAAGAATAAAATACGGTTGGCCCGGTTGGCCTATAAACCGGCTAACGGGCGAACCGGCAAACTGGTCAGCTGATTTTTGACCTTCAAGGAGAATCCGATCCATGCCGGAAGGTACGCTGTGCAACAAGCGGCCCATTGAAACTGATGAACAGCTGAAGACGCTGCTTGCGGACAAAAGTGGGAAAATCTACTATGAGGAAATGAAGCACCTCGACGTGGATACCGCGAAATTGTGGGACACGATTCGAAAGACCATGAAGTCGCGGTTGAAAACCTGGCTTTCGATCTGCGCCCATTGCGGCATGTGCGCCGACAGCTGTTTTTTATACCTCATCAATGACCGGGACCCTAAACAGGTGCCGGCCTACAAGATCCAATCGACCCTTGGCGAGATCGTCCGGAAGAAGGGGCGGGTAGATAATGATTTCATGCATATGGCCATGGAAACCGCCTGGGCCAGGTGCACCTGCTGCAATCGTTGCGCCATGTACTGCCCCCACGGCATCGACGTGGGCGTGATGATGGGATACCTCCGGGGCCTTCTTTACCAGCAGGGATTTGTTCCGTGGGAGATGAAGATCGGCGCCGGCATGCACCGGGTTTACCGTGCCCAGATGGATGTGCTGCCGGAGGAGTTCGTCGACACCTTCCAGTGGATGATCGAGGAATCCGAGGAGGAATACCCCGGACTGACGGTCCCGGTCGACAAGGAAGGGGCTGACATCATGTACACGGTCAATGCCCGGGAGGTCAAACATTACCCCGAGGATCTGGCCGAGGCGGCCATCCTCTTCCATATCGCCGGCGAGGACTGGACCATTCCGAGCAGCGGGTGGGAGCTGACAAGCCTGGCCATGTTCGCCGGCGACTGGGAAGCCTGCCGATTGCAGGTGGAAAGCGTTTACAGCGCCATGGAGCGGCTCAAGCCGAAGCGGATGATCGGTACCGAATGCGGCCATGCCCATCGGGCCACGGTGATCGAAGGCCCTTACTGGGCCGGGCGGAAAGACGGAAAGCCGCCGGTCCCATCGATTCATTACGTGGAATGGGTGGCAGAGGCGCTCCGGACCGGAAAACTGAAAATCGATCCGGAAAAACGGCTGAAAAGAAAGGTTACGCTCCAGGATTCCTGCAATTACATCCGTAACCACGGCCTTCGGGAGATCACCCGGGAAATCATGAGCTACATTGTCGAACCGGGATATTTTGTCGACATGGCCCCCAACAAGGAGCATAACTACTGTTGCGGCGGGGGGGGCGGGTTCAACGGCATCGGTATATTCCGGCCGCAACGGAACAAGGCGCTGATCACCAAGCGCGACCAGATCCTCAATACCGGGGCCGAACTGGTCGTAGCCCCCTGCCATAACTGCTGGGACGCGATCCGGGATCTGGAGGAGGAGTATGAAATCGGGATCAGCTGGTCATTTCTGAAACCGCTCCTGGTCAGCATGGTTGTCGTGCCGGAACATATGAAACCCGAGGAATGATTCCATCCCGGCGCCGCGGCGCCACCACACCACCAAGCGGAGTCCCTCCATGTTCAAAAAAATTCTGTTTGCCACATCCGCCACGGGCGCATGCGACCATGCCGCCCGGGTTGCGTTCGCCATGGCCGGCAGGTTCAGCGCCCAGCTCGATATCTTCCATGTCATCGGGCTTCCCACCCGGGCCTACAGCCAGGTGGTCATCGATGCAAAAACCCGGGAGCGGGTGGAAATCGACGAGGAATATTGTGACTGGGTAAAAGAGGAACTCCGGGTCTATTATGAGCAACTGCTGGAAAAACTTGCCGGGAATCACACCATGGAGGTCGCCGTCGGGGAGACCCACCGGGAAATCCTTAGAAAGGTGCGAAATGACCCGCCGGATCTGATCGTCATGGGGGGCAGCACCCGTCATGTGGAAGACTCGGCTTTTCGAAACGTCGTTACGGGCTCGACATTTCAACGGGTTGCCAAGGCCGCTCCCCGCCCGGTGCTGGTGATCACCCGGCCGGCGGCGTCGTTCTGGGGCGGATTTTCCAGAATCGTCGTGGGGACCGATTTTTCCGAAGGCGCCGATATGGCAGTTGAGTATGCCCTGCACCTGGCCCGCACCACCGGCTGCGAGATCTGCCTGTTCCATGCCGTCGATATCAGCGGACTTCCCCTGGGCCAGTTTCTGACCCAGGATGATATCGAGGACAGACTCCGGGTGGCCCGCAAGCGGATACGGAGCCGGTATGTGCCGCAATTCGGCGATATACGGAATTACACGGTCGATGTGTGGGAAGGGATTCCCGGGCTAGAGATCGTCAAGTATGCCCGGGAAAAACAGGCCGATCTCATCATCATGGCCCACCATGCCCGGCGCGCGGAAAGCGGTGAGGATCGGATGGGGAGCGTCATGGAACAGGTTATCGTTCGCGCCGGGTGCCCGGTGCTGAGCCTCAATCGAACGGTATTTAAATAGAAATAGCCGGTCGGCCGGCGGGAAGCACAATCAGAAAGGTCTGACTATGGGAAAAAAAATTTTGGTCATCGACGATGATCCGGCGGTTGTGGAATATCTGACAACTCTTTTCGAGGACAACGGGTATGCCACCTGCTCGGCCCGGGATGCATCCGAAGGTCTGGAAGTCGCCCGGAGGGAACAGCCGGACCTGATTACCCTCGATCTGGAAATGCCCGGCGAATGGGGGCCCCGGTTCTACCGGAAAATGTCGGAGGAAAAGACGCTGAAAAATACCCCGGTCATTGTCATCAGCGGCCTTTCCGGACACAAGTATGCCATCAACAAGGCGGTGGCCAGCATATCGAAACCGTTCGATCGGGATGAACTTCTCCGGATCGTTCAGGAAAACATTGTCTGACGCCCGCGGTTCATTTGCTTGCTTTACAGATGATCGAGAATTGAGTTTTTATGGCGGATGAACTGCTTTTTATCGACCGGGATGTAAACCTGACTGCTGCAATTTCGGTTTACCTGGCGCGGCAGCAGTTTCGCGTTACGTGCGCAAATACCTGGGAGTCGGCGTCCGGACACCTGAACGGCCATTCCGTCTGTATCATCATTGCCGATCCGGATTTGCCGGATGGGGACAGCCGGGAGCGACTGACGGGGTTCAAGTCGGAGCGGCCCCATATCCCGTTGATCATCACGGGCGGGCCGGAAAACCTGGAGAGCCTGATGGAACATTTCCAGGCCACGGCCCTCTGCTATCTTCCGAAGCCGCTGAAAAGCATCGAACTTGATATCGCCCTCCAGCATGCCCGCGACAGCCTGACCCTGAACCGGAAAATCCATCAGTATAAAAAACGGATCGACGATCTCCACCAGGGGCAGACCCTCTACCGCCAGCTTTTTGATGAAGTCCCCTGCTATATTTCGGTGCAGGACAAGGAGTTTCGACTGACCGCCACGAATCGCCTGTTCAAGCGGGACTTCGGCCATCAGATCGGGGATCATTGCTACAAGACCTACAAACACCGGAACAGCCCGTGCCCGGATTGTCCCGTGGCCAAGACATTCAATGACGGCTGGCATCACCAGACCGAGGAAGTGGTCACGTCCCGTGCCGGCAAACAGTACAATGTCCTGACCTGGACGGCCCCCATCCGGGACGGAAACGGCGAAATCACCCAGGTAATGGAGGTGGCCACCAACATTACCCAAATCCGGAGACTGCAGGACCAGTTGACGTCACTGGGGTTGATGCTCGGCTCCATGTCCCATGGGGTCAAGGGGATGCTGACTGCCCTGGACGGCGGGGTGTACCAGCTGGAAACCGGCATCCGCAAAAAAGATCCGGTGCGGGTGGAACTCGCGTTCGACCGGATCCAGCAGATGGTCGGGCGGGTCCGCAAAATGGTCCTGGAAATCCTGTACTATGCCAAATCCAGGGGAATGCAGTACGAAACCACGCCGGTGGACGCATTCATCCGGATGGTGGCCCAGACCATCGAGCCGGCTGTGAACGCGCACGGCATCATTTTTGATGTGAAGATCGCCGGGGACGCAGGCGCATTCGAGATCGATCCCAACTGGTTTCAGCAGGCCCTTGTCAATTTTCTGGAAAATGCGGTCGATGCCTGTGTGACCGATACGGAAAAGCCCGAACACCGGATCGATCTCTCTGTCCTGCCGGATGGGGAGGAGGAAGTGATCATCACCATCGGTGATGACGGGATCGGAATGGATGCGGAAACCCGCCAGAAAATGTTCACCCTGTTTTTTTCCTCAAAAGGATCGAAAGGAACCGGGCTCGGCTTGTTTATCGCCCATCACATTATCCGGCAACACGACGGTTCGATCGCGATTTCCTCGGAATACGGAAAGGGGACCGCTCTTGAGATAAGGGTACCCCGTCACCGGATGGTCAAATCGCTGACCACCGAATCCCTCATGTAATCCCGGGCAGGGCGCTCGATTGACAGGATTTGTTCCCAGAATTGTCTTACTCGATTGGAATTCTCATGCGACTGACGACAAAAAGCCGTTATGGTTTGCGGATGGTACTTGACCTGGCGCTTTATGGCGGCGACATTCCCGTGCCGCTCCATGATATCGCCACCCGGCAGAATATTTCATTGAAGTACCTGGAGAAGTTGATCCGGAACCTGCGGGCCGGGGGACTGGTGCAAAGCATGCGGGGAGCCAGCGGCGGACACATGCTGGCCCGGTCGCCGGAGGAAATCACCGTGGGCCAGATTGTCCGGCTCCTGGAAGATTGCACCGCGCTTACCGAATGCGCGGAAAACCCGGGCAGGATCTGCGGGACCTGCACCCGGGCCGGCGACTGCCTGTCGCAATGGGTCTGGATCGAGGCGAGCCGTGCCCTTTTCGACCGGCTCGACCGGATCACCATCGCCCAGTTGATGCAAAACCGCTCCCAGATCATCGGTTCCATGTAAAAAAAATTCGTCACCGTATCGATCCGCGATCCCGCACTGATAATCCGCCGCAACACCTTCATTCGCCTTCCGGTGGCAATCCCGCCTTTATCTTCAATGACTCGAGCATTTCATGGGCGTTTTTGGACATGTACCATCGCCCATTCGCGAACACGCCGTAATCGGCCCCCATCATGGCCGATGCATAGCGCGTGGAATTGGCAAAAAACAGCCACTGCTCAACCCACTTGCGTTCCAGCGGATCGTTAAAGGGGCTGTCGCCCGCGGCAGGACCCGGAATGATCCCTTCCTCCCAGCCTCTCATCAGAATCTGGGTGGCGGCCAGGGTATTGGCATTGGTGGTTTCGATCGTCTGTTCGAATCTTCGGAAATGGCCGTCGGTCCAGCCGGTGCTGTGGCAGGCGCCGCAGACCCCCTTCATGATCCGGTTCCGTTTCGCCATTTCATCTTTTGAAATCAGGAAGGTGGCGGCGGGGGTACCGTCGAACGCCGTCGGGAGCGCCAGTCCATCCTTGTTCCGGATAAAGGTCGTATCGGGCGATTTAGGATGGGGATGGGCGTATGGGAGCCCGAAAATCCGCCAGGCGAGGCGATCGTTCATCCGGTGGGTCCGTTCCGCAAGGATCTCCCCTTCCGGGGATGCAATCATGCTGACATGGCAGGACGCACAAGTGGGGGCGGCGAAGTCTTCCCCAACAGTCCAGGGAACCGCGTTGAAATCCCATCCGTCCGATACGCTAAGCGACCGATAGATGTTGCCGTGCTTGCTGACGTCATAGACCTTGTATGCCGGGACATCCGGTCCCTTGTGGCATTCCGAACAGGTATCCGGTTTGCGCGCCATCTCGATGGAAAACCGGTGCCGGCTGTGGCAGGCGGCACAGTTTCCTCGGGTGTCGTCCGGGTTGAGCCGTCCGGATCCGCGGTTGGGCCAGCCCTGGATGACCGGAAAATCCATTTCGCCCATTGCTGTGTCACGGGTAACCGGCTTCTCCTCCACCGTCAGTTTTGTGCCATGACATCGGAGGCAGGCATCGGCATTGGTCATGTCATCCGGCGTCACGTGCCGAAGCTGCCTATCGGTCAGTGTCATGGAACCGTTTATCGCCGTTACCAGGGAAAGGTAAACTGGGTTTTCCATCAGGTTGCCGTAGGCCCTGGACATGAGGTTATGATCGAACTGGTCCCGTTCCACCGGGTGGCAAACCGCGCAATCCCCCGGGGTGACCACCGTATGCACGCGGAACCCCTGGTGTTCGAACGTATCCCGGTGAGTGTCGGGATTAAGCATGTGGCATTCCGCGCATCCCACGACCGTCTCGGGAAGCGGGGCTTTATCGGCGGACATCCGGCGGTTCATCGGCGGTTTTGAAAGCGCCTCCCGGGGAGACGTCCGCCCCATCCGACTTCTGGACCAGTCCGCCACAATCCCAGGGGTCACGCTCTGGTGGCAGGCGATGCACGCCTCGGTTTCCGGCGAGAGGCCGGCAGGCGCCTGCGCATCGGCATGGATCGCTACTGAAATTAACAAGATGATGGAAAAAAAGCCGATCCGGCGCATCCCCCTCATTCACTGCCTCCATAATTATCGAAGATTACATTATCAGAGCGTCAACCCGGCAAACACCGTCCGGTGCATTGAAAGTAGTGGGTACTATATCCAATAAAGGGCTTGCTGTAAACGGGAGGGTAGTAACGAACCCAAAGAAATGCCGTTTGCGCGAGGACCGCGAAACGGCAAGTTGCAAATGATTCCGGAAAAGTCCTGAACCGAAAAATCCAACACCTCACATATCAGGATGCTTGGATTTCTGTCGAATTTTCCCACAATCCGTGGATATTGCAATAGGAGGTGGCATACAGGATACCGGACTTTTTGGTTTTCATTACGGCGGTGACCCGATGGTCCGTGTAGACGGCGCCCTCGTTGGGTCCTTCCGTGCTCGCGCCGTGGGCGCTGAATTCGAAATTGCCGACCTGGTAACTGAATTTATCCCCTTCCGGCTTGAAATGGAGTCGGATCCAGACGATATGATGTTCCGTGGTGTTCGGGTGGCTGATTTCCTCACCAATGGAAACCTCAACACTGAAATATTCATCGGTTTTCACCTGATTCGAGCATTTGATGACCGGAACGTGCTTTTCTGACTTCCAGTCGCCGCTTTGATACAGTTCGCCGATTTTAGCCATGATGGTGACTCCTTCCTTTGGGGTTGATATTTGACTTGAAGTTTCCCTGATTTGGGGGAATGGAGGATGCAATCGAGTAGTAAAGATCTCTTCCGCCGGTTTTTTTAATGAAAAGATAATCGTCGGAGGATGATCCTGCACATTTTTTTATCTGGTGGCAAAAAGTGGGCGAGGGGCTGCCGAGGTGAATCCGACCCATTAGATCAATCTGTTTATCTATTTAATGCCTGCCGTATTCGACGCGGTCCCTACCTGTGCTGTTTCGTCTACATTTTTTCATGTTACTGTTTTTTTAGTCAAATAGGTTTCTGTCGCAGTTTTTCCACCGGAATACTGTTTCAGTAGTCTCATTCCGTACATATCGGCACCGTATACGATGATGCTCCATTTCAGGGGATGATTTTCGAAACCCCCCGCAGTTACGGTGTCGCCTGCACACCCGGCCGTACATTCAACCGTACTTTAAAATACCAACTATCCCCCATATATCTCCCAATTCGTTTTGTTTAAAGATGGTATCAACGCTGGCCGATAGCCGGCGGAAATGTCCATCAGGGGTATTTCCATTCCGAAATTTTCGAATACTCGTCATCAACCGCAATTGAAATCCGATCTTTTATTTCAAGGAGGGTGCAAATGCTTAATGATCCGCTGCATGTTTCCACGGAAGCCAAAAGGACTGAAAAAACCGAAAGGGCCTACCTGGATATCGTTGGGGAATCGTTTTCCCAGAAAGTGGCCCGGGAAGCCAAGGTAAAGGCCAAGGCCGAAGGACGGAGAAAGAAGAAATTCGATCCAGTACAGCAGTACATGGCGGATATCCGGAATCATGGTTTGATCACGCGGGAAGAGGAGAAGGAACTGGCCATCCGGGTCCAGGAGCACGATGACAAGGAAGCATTCAATAAACTTGTGGTATCCAACCTGCGGTTGGTGGTGAAGATCGCGTTGAAGTTTCAGAGATTCTGGAACCGCAACCTGCTGGACCTTATCCAGGAAGGAAATGTGGGGCTGATCCAGGCGGTACGGAAATACGATCCGAACCGCAACGTGAAGTTTTCGTATTATGCATCCTTCTGGATCAAGGCATACATAATGAAATACATTCAGGACAACTGGCGGATGGTCAAGGTGGTGACCACCGAAGGGCAACGGAAACTCTTCTATAAACTCAAACAGGAACGGAAAAAATTGAGAAGCCAGGGGATTGAACCCAATCCCCAGGTACTGTCGGAAAAATGCGGGGTCAACGAGTCTGAAATCGTCGAAATGGACCAGCGTCTGCAAAACTGGGACATTTCCCTTGATGCGCCGGTCAAGGAGGACTCGGATACGGACCGGATCGATCTGGTCCGGAACGAGGGGAAATCGCTGGAACTTCAGTATTGTGACAAGGAAGCCGATGAACTCATCAATACAAAGGTCAGTGCATTTCGAAAGACCATCTGCAAGCGTGAGCGTGAAATCCTCGACCTCAGAATTTTTTCCGATACCCCCATGACACTTCAGGCGCTTGGCGACCGCCTGGGACTATCCCGGGAACGGGTTCGTCAGCTGGAGAAGCACATCATTACCGAACTTAAACAATACCTGATCGATCAGATTCATGACTTCGAAGCCCTGGCAGGGCTCACAAAAGTAACAGCCGCGTAATCACGACCGGTATCACCTCGAAAGACCGGCGGATGACCTCCGCCGGTCTTTATTCCCACCCGCCCAATCCACTTTATATTGAAGGTATCCCCGGCGGTCCCTGTTCGTAACGAATTCCCCCATCCAGCCGCACGCCAACAAATATCTGCCTGCGCTATTTTTCGCCTCGAATGGCCGCATATGCGAAACGGTTCAACCTTTTCAATCAAATTATTTTTGCATTTGTAACGATTAATGCACAGCATTTATATATACCGTTAAAATCGGTTTCGGGTTCGCACACGAACAACTCGCCGTGATATGGAGGGGTGCTCGAAGGGTGCCAGAGGGAACAGTCATGTAATGGAAATTCTAAGTGTCCAATAATATGAAGCTAACAAATATGAACGATCGAATTCAAAATTATTATTGCGCAATACGGAACGATTCAGCGGACCAAAACCGAAAGCGGAAATACGGGTTATGATGAATTGCCAAGTGGACATAGGGAGTACACAGGTGGTGGAAGGCATGTGTTTGAATCTCTTTTTTTATTTACTCCGTGGGCGGAATCGCGTTAAGATATAAAAATTATTTTTCCGGAAAATTACCGGATGACCCAAAAAAACGCACCTGTTAATAACACGCAAGATTGTTCCGCCAGGGCGCGATTTTCGTTGGCGGAATCCCAAACCTTTGTGTTTACAGGAAGGCCGAGCGATGGAAAACAAGAAGAAAGTGATCATTGCCGAAGATCATCAGTTGTTCCGGGAAGGGCTGAAGGCCATGTTGATGGGGCGGGATGATCTGGAAGTGATTGGTGAGGCCCAGGACGGGTTGTCCGCTATCGAAGTGGTCAAGAAGTGCCAGCCGGACCTGCTGCTGCTTGATCTTTCCATGCCCCGGTTAAGCGGTGTCAGCGTGGTGAAAGAGGTAAAACGGATGTTTCCCGGGATCATCGTGTTGGCGCTGACAATCCACGAGTCGGATCAATATGTTCTCGAGGCGTTCGAATCTGGGGTCAACGGGTACTGTATAAAAGACGCCAGCCGGGAAGAACTCATTGTCGCCATTAACAGTGTCTTGAACGGGAAAACCTATATCAGCCCCGGAATCGCGGATAATGTGATGGAAGGTTACCTGGAAGGTCGGAAACGGCTGAAGACCCATTCCGCATGGGACACCATCACGGCACGCGAGCGGGAAGTGCTGAAGTTGCTGGCCGAAGGGTACCTGAACAAGGAAATCGCGGATTTTCTCAATATCAGCGTCAAGACAGTCGAGAAACACCGTGCCAACATCATGGGGAAACTGAACCTCCACAGTGCGGCCGCATTGACGGCATTTGCCATTGAGCAAGGACTGGTTCAGAAGCAGAACTGATCCGCACTGTCCTGATTTATACAATAAAAAGCCGGTCATCTGTATGACCGGGCTTTTCAATTTATTCGCGGGAAGAACCTCATGTCCTGCTATACACCCTCATGTGTTCAGGGGGGCGAATATCCGATTATGCCTGCGCGCACGAATTTGAAACATGAGTTCTCTTGAAAGTCAAATATCTGCATAATCACCGGGAGCCGGCCTGCTTATAGACGTCCCGGTAATTGGCATATAGATCATGAACCCGCCGTTTCAGCCGTTTGATCCGTTGTTCGTCCTCCTTGCTGGACCAGTGCGGTTCGCTGATTGAGAACAGGGAATTGCTCAATTCATCGATGACGTGTTGTGTCGCCTCACACCATTCATTTGTACAGGTACCGGCCATTTCCGACGCTTCCTGGATCTGGGCGTCCAATAAATTAAGTGATTTTTCCAGGGCATCGAGGTACGTTCGCCACGCCTCGACCATTTCGTTCTGCAAATCATCCTTGGGCATTGACATGTGCGCCTCCTTCCATTGGCTGACCGTTCATGGGAAAATATATAAAAAATATAGGTCCGGGCAATGGCGGAATGAAATGGGGGAAGGAACGTATTTGCGCCTTTTCGAGACCCCATGGGTCCCCGCGGGGAGAAAATATCGGGAAAAGAAATATTGGGAAAGATTTGATCAGCGTTTCAGATAGCTTGCTTTCCAGGGATTGCAGCGGAGGTCCCGATAGTTGGCCAGGGCGAGGTATAAAGCGCCCACCGCCAGTTCGGCGCAGTAATGGGAGGCTTGGGGGAGGGTCTGCAGAAAACCGATGACATCCTCGGTCGTAACGTCCCATGCCTGTTGCATGGTTTTCCCCTCTACCAGGTGCGATACCGCGTAAGCACTGGCCCGGGTGTGGATACATCCGTCGATGTGGACCGAAACCGAATCGATCCGGTCATCCGTGGCAGACAGGAATATCTCGATGGTATCGCCGCAGTCACCGGTGTTTTTTCCGTAGCCGTCCGGGTTGAGCAGTTTTTCGTCCCGGTCGGTTCGGAGGGCCATTTCCAGGAAATTATCTGAGTGGTCCTGCCAGAAATCAAACGGTTTTTCCATTTATCAATCCACAACAGATGGGGTTTCTTCAGCAAAATTCAATCAGGAGGGTAAACGAGCGGCAATCATATAGCCGCCGGCATCACGGGTTGCCGCTGTGGCATTCCCCGCAGAAAATGGGCCCTGACTTCTCCCGGAGATGACAGGTTCGGCACTGGAGGTGGTATACCCGGATTAAATCCATTTCTGCGGCACCGGCATCTTCCAGGTGGCAGGAGGAACATTCCATCCCCACGGAATCGGTGTCCGCCAGCTTTTCGCCGTTTTCAAAAATGTGGTGGCAGGCATTGCATTCAACGATGCCGGCTTTCTCATTGTGGCCGTCATGATCAAAGGGGACCGCCGGATGCATCCGGTTGGCAAAGGCGCTGTCCTCAACAGTGGTGATATCATCCTGGGCATTCGTGGCGATGGACATGCACAACAGGATACCCATGATAACGAGGCTTGCCGGAATATGCGCTTTGAATGGGTTCATGGTCGTGGGGTCCTTTCCGTTCTCATTTTTCGATGCAGTCGAAAATGATGTCGCTCAGAAATTTGAGTTCGAGTCCCAGATCGTAATGATGGATGATATCCTCAAGTCCTCCGTGGCAGTTATGGCAGGGGGCAATGACCACTTCCGCCCCTTCGGCCTTGGCCCTGGCCAGCTGCTCAGCCTTGACGCGGTTGCTTTCCACCCGTTTCTTTTTGTAGGGCGGTCCGCAGTTGATCACGCCCCCGCCGGCGCAACAGCAGAAATTGTGCTCCCGGTTCGGCGTCATCTCGATAAACGTCTCACAGGTGGCGCGGACCACGTTGCGGGCGTTCTCATGCAGCCCCTGACCCCGGACAATATTGCATGGATCGTGGAAGGTTACCGGGCGATCGAATTTTTTCGATACCTTCAGACGCCCTTCCCGGAATAGTTCGTCATAGAAGGCCACCGCATGAACGACCGGTATCGGCGGCATCTTCCAGCCAAGCTGCCGGTTTCCGACGTCATATACGGATCGGAACGCATGGCCGCATTCCCCCATGACAATCCGCCCGGTCCTCAGACGCATGGCCGCCTCGAAATGAACTTTTTTCAGGCGCGCGGTCAGTTCAATATCCCCCGTATACATGGCCATGTCGCTGTTGTCCCAGCCTGGAGTGGCGGGCATGGTCCAGTCCATCCCGGCCGCGCGCATGATCACGGCGACCTGGTAAATCAGCTGGGCGCGGAACTTGGGTTCAGGGCCGATGACGGAATAAAAAATATCCGCCCCTTCTTTTTCGAGGGGAATGCGGAGATCCGGATATTCTTCGCGGGCCTCATCCTCCTGCCATTGGAGGGTATCGATCCATTCGTCCTCCTGCACCCACATCTGGTTCATGGTCGCCGAATGGCTGTGGGCGGTGTCCTGGATATACTGGGGGACCACCCCGAGCTTGTGGCAGAAGCGGCGGACCCAGAGCATCAGGAAGGCAATATCGATGCCGAACGGGCAATACATCATGCAGCGCCGGCAGAGATTGCATTCCGTGAAGGCGATTTCGCAGATGCCCTTCAGCGCCTGGGGCTCGATCTTCCCCTTCTTCCGGACCAGTTCACCCAATGTCCGCTTCACCTTGACCGCCGGTGCGAACATCGGGTCCTTGTCATGGGAGAGATAATAATGACAGGCATCACTGCACATCCCGCAGCTCATGCAGGTATTCAGGTAGGTCTTGAAGCGGGCGCCGGCTTCAGTGCCGAGCATCTGCCGGAAGGCATCGGCGATTTTTTCGGCGCTCAGTTTTTCGGCGCCTTTTTCAATCCCTTCATCAAACGTCTGCCCGGGGGTTGGTGTGGCAGTTTTGTCCATGACAGGAACGCTCCGTTCGGTTTTTTCGGAATTACCAGTCCCGGGCATGGCGCACGGCGCCAAACTCGGATCCGGCATATCCCCGGGTGAACGGGAAGAAAAACATGTGGCTCAACCGGGTAAACGGGATGGCGACCAGCAGCAGTTCGCCGGTCAGCATATGAAGAATGGCCGCGATCTCAAATCCGTACCAGCGGTGAGATGCCCAGAACCCCGAAACAAACGGGGCGGCCACGAGAATAAGTAACACATAATCGGTTGCGGATGTCAGGTACCGCACGTCAGGGAGCACCAGTCGGCGAATCAGAAAAAATCCGCAGGCAAGGACGACGGCAATGGTGAGGAGATCCGCCATGATATCCGGCATGTACCACCAGGATATATTCCATGATTCCTTGAACAGGATGATATGGGCCAGGAGGAAGAACGGCACCGCCAGCAGGGCGGCATGGAAGACGAATGCAACGGTCGTGAAGACGGGATGGTTGCGCATGTTGACACTGCCGAACGGGATGATCCAGTGGAAGAGGGATCGCAGGGCATAATACGGACTGAAATAACTGTAGACGACGCGGTCCTTTTCCCTGGCTTCCAGCAGAAGCGAAACGATGCGGTAGAGGCACCCGCCGATAAAAAGACCAAATGCCGCCCATGCCAGAGGACCCCGGGCGATGCTGTAGATGTCGTACATGACGGCCCCTTTGGGTAGTGGGTGACCCGGTATTATTTCTTCAGACGGAGGCACCCGTTCATTCGGTGACGCTACTTCCGATACGATGCAGCGGTCTCGACGACATTTCGGGAGTATTGGCCCTGGTTGGCCCCTGTCCCGATTCCTTTAACCAGGAGTTTCCGGCCGTCCGGACTGAATACCGGATCCCATGCGGCAGTGAAGGATTGTGCCAGTGGCTTGCCATCGATGGCGATGGCGTAATTTTCCCCGATTTTCACTTTCGCCGCCACGTGATGGCCATCCGGACTGAACACCGGCGGCCATATCCTGTCAAAGGACCGGGGCCAGATATCCCCGTCAACGGCCAGATACCATTTTCCCTCGGACTTTCCAAGGCAGGCGAGGTGCCGTCCGTCCGGGCTGTAAACCGGGTCCGTGACCGCTTCATTGAAAGTGATCGGCCATGGCTTGCTGTCCTCGACCATCGTCCATTTTCCGAAACCGGGGGCGCATATGGCCGCGATCCGCTTGCCGTCCGGGCTGTAGAGGTGATGCCAGAGCTGGACGTAACGGCCGCCCCAGAGAACAGCCCCGTCCAGGGCTAATGTCCAGCCATCCGGAAGCTTGACCGGTGCCGTTACCGTATGGTCCGCCGGGTTGAAGCGGGGGCGCCATACGGAGGCGAAACGCTTCGGCCAGGCCACGCCGTCGACGGCGATGGTATAATCATAAAGCGTCTGGCGGATTTCGGCCGCCACCCGGCTATCCCTGCTGATGTCGATTTCCCAGGCATTGACAAAATTCCTGTCCCAGGCCGTTCCATTGACCGCCACTGTGAAGCACCCTTTCTGAAAACTCAGAATGTCGGCATCCCGGATCGGCACGGTCTGAACGACAGCGGCCACGGTTTTACCGTCGGGTCCGGTGGTCAGGTGGTTCAGGGAATCGAAACCCCCTTCCCAGGGAATATCATCGCTGACGGCGAAATACGACCGGCTGTTTTGTGCAGCAACGCTAATCGATGACCCGGATCGGGCAAATTGGAGATCCCAGACGAATTCAAACTGGTTTTCCCAGGGGATGCCCTCAATGGCCACAGTCCACATGGCATCCGCGGAAACGATGGCGACCGGAAGGTTCTCCGGGGAAAAACGGAGGGACCATATTTTATCGAATGGCGATTCCCAGGGGACCGAATTGACGCAGACAGAATAGCTCCCCTCGTCTACTTTGACGATGGCGGCAATCTTTTCGCCATCCGGGCTGACATAGGGTTCTTCAACCGCCTCGAATGCGGACAGCCATTCGCCAAGATTCGCGATCGATTTTGTGCCGGGCGCCCAATCCCAATGCTCATTGTTTTGCATCGCCTCTCCCGTGCAAGTTCGCTGTAGGGCATCCATGTGGGTAGTGTACGGCATCCAACGCACCTCCGGGCTGTTTTTCCATCCGGATTTTTTACATGCAGCACAATGGATTTCAGATGCTCCGCCTGCCTGAATTAAATACACCGACCGTATTCATAAATCAAGTGTTGTCAGGAATGTCCTGAAAAATACCGGTAACTTATCATTATGGGTGTTAGAATTATAATAATGCCGGGAGATCGGGCGGCTTCCGGACTTTTTTTCTCTTCAGTGCAGTTTTCCCGCAATTTCAGCTACCCGGCGACCGAGTTTTTCACCGTTCCCGATTGCGTCCGCATCGGGAGAACCGACGCATGCGGTCCCGTAGTGGCCGGTTGCCGACATCGGATCGCCGACGATCACCATTCCGTAAATGAGAAGGCATTGAATAATTGACAGCAAGGTCGTCTCTTTGCCGCCGGTGGGATCGCCCGAAGTACTGAATGCGGCCCCGATTTTTCCTTCCATCTTCTTGCGGATTCCCACGTAATCGTCAAACACCTTTTTCAGCGGGGCGGCCATGCTGCCGAAATAAACCGGGGAACCTGCGATGACGCCGGCGGATACCATAAAATCATCCTTGGTGACCTCGTCCGTATGTTTCACCAGCGCATCGGCGCCTTCGACGGATGTGACCCCCCTGGCGATTGCCTCGGCCAGCTTTCTCGTGTTTCCTCCCTTGGAATAGTACAGGATCAAAATCTGCATGTTTTCCTCCTTCCTGGCGGATGGGTGATGCGTGGCTTGGAGATGAAATACCCGTTTTTCAAGCTTGCGGGGCTATGCCAGCAGGGATACTGGCCACGCCGGTGTTATGATGATAAACCCATGCCGGCAAGACTGCAACAAAGCGATGGAACCGGTAAATGAAGCACGGCGTCAAGTTTCCGGGTGGGGGGTGCCGGGTTTTCGTACCTTCAGGTTGAGCATCTCAACAAACAGGGAAAATGCCATGGCAAAGTAGATGTATCCCCGGTCGATATGCCGACCCACCCCTTCCGCCACCAGAAAGATACCGACCAGGAGCAGGAATGAGAAAGCGAGCATCTGGACGGTCGGGTGTTGAACGACAAAACGGCTGACCGCATTCGTAAAGGCAAGCATCAGGATAACGGCGATGACGATGGCGGTGATCATGATCCAGAGATGTTTTACCATCCCCACGGCGGTGATTACACTGTCGAGAGAAAAAACAATATCGAGGATCATAATCTGAACGACGGCGTTGGTATAAGAGATCCTGGAAATCGCCGCCCGTTCCGTTGACATCCCGCTTCCTTCCACTTTTTCATGGATTTCGGAAGTGGCCTTCCCCAGCAGAAAAAGACCGCCGACCAGCAAAATGAGATCCTTCCCGGAAAACCCATGACCAAGGAGAGAGAAAAGGGGTTCGGTCAATCGCATGATCCAGCTGATCGCCAGCAGCAGGAGAATCCGGCTGGCCATGGCCAGGCCGATGCCCAGGCGTCGGGCCGACTTCTGCCGGTGTTCCGGCAGTCTTCCCGTCACCACGATGATGAAGACGATGTTGTCGATTCCCAGAACCAGTTCCAGTCCGGTCAGGGTAACCAGCGCCACCAGGTTTTCGATCGCGAATAGTTCCATGTATACCCCTTGCATTTCCCGGAGGGCAGAACAGCCCCTATCGGGTATCCGGGGTGGAAAGCGGGGGATCGGTATCGAAACGGCCCATTCCGAAGCGCCGGGCGGTTTTTCCGGTCAGGCGTTCAATGGTATCGAGTTCCTGCTGGGAGAATTTCGGGCGGTAATACCCGGGAAACCGGATCCGTTCTTCGGCGCGGCCAATGAGTTCCTCCGGTACGGAAAGGCCGCAGTGCTCGAGAATCGAACGGAACTGTTCCGCCGGCGACTGGCAGAGATCCTCGTAACGAACGACCATAGCCGCTTCTTTTAACCGGTTATTCGCCTCCAGGCGATCGGCCAGGAAATCATGGATATGGGCCCAATAGCGCGCCCATCCTTCCACTTCTTCCCCATTTTCCCATAACTGGCGAACCTCCTCGACCCTTTGGCTGTCGCCGGTATTGATCGGCCGACGATCGATACCAAATTCGAAATGGCCGACCCGGCGCAGGTGAGCGACCGCCCGGGGGTTGTCCTCCTGTCCCGCACGGAAGAGCCGGTGCTGTTTCATGAGGGAGGCGATATGCCAGACGGGCTCTCGTACTGGTATAATGAACCGGGAATTTTCGCAAATTCGGAGCAGGTACTCCATGCGGGTGATGTTGTAGTTTCCTTTTGAAACGTATCGGGTTCCCTTGCGGGCCAGCAGCAGCTTGCGGATGTGGTCCCTGTAAAAGGACTCAAATTCCGGGTTTTGGCATTCCCCGTCAAGCACGGAACTGATCGCCGTATCATGGATACCGGTAAAAAAGGCCATCCAGAGGACTTCCTCGAACGCCTCGGGGCTTTCCGGTGTGATGAAGATGCCGTCGCGATGGGACCGTTCCATTGGACGCGCATTGTTTTGGGGGGTGCGGTCCAGGTACCGGTTCCACATGTAGGGAGTGAAGAGCATCGGGTAATCCCGGTAGCGATGCGTTGCCACGTCGGGATGCCAGTCGAGCATTTCCAGCAGAATGGTGCTCCCGGAGCGGGCAAGGCCCGTGACATAGACCGGTTTGTCGACCGGGATCCCGGCGAGAGCATCGGTCAAAAACCAGCTTTCGATTTTTCCCATCCGGATCCACAGGCGGTGATGGCGCTCCACCAGCCCGCCGAGGATGTGGACCCAGGTATCCACCCGGAAGGAATCGCGGATGTCGGGGGGATTCGCTTTATCGTTCATGATTACTCGATCCGTGCCACGGATTTGATGATGAGGGATACCACGACAAGGGAGAGAAAGAAAAGGGTCTCCCACCCTTGCATCCATCCGGGTCCGAACGGGAGAAACGCCTTCCGGGGGAGGGAAACCGAGACCCGATCGATAGCCGCGTCTTCGGGAAGGTAGCCGGCCGGATTTCCGATCAGGGTGTTCCACCATTGCCGTTTGTGGATTGCCGGGACCGGGGCCTCGATGGCAATGTCCGCAACCCTTCGTTTGCCGCCGTCGGCGATGACGATATGGGGCATTTCGTTCGTACTTCCGGCGTCGATCCACTCGGCATGATAAGATGACGGGCTGGTCCGTATTTCCGGAACCTCCCCGGGCGGGGGATATCCGTATCCGTAAGCGGTGCTCAGGTAGCTCAGCAGGGCCAGCAGGGGGAGCGACGCCACTATGCCAGGCCATCCCACCCGCCCGACGTGCCGGAATGAAATCTGAAGCAGGTTGCGAATAAGCGGCCAGGCATCGGCGAATTCGCCGTCAAAGGTATCGAGCCGGTGCCGGGCTGTCTTGATTTCCTGTTTGTCCGCGGCGATCCGGTCCTGTGCGGATAAGGCTTTATATAAGAACATCGAGACAAGAGCGCCAATTACCCCCCATATGATCAGGCGGAGTGCCGGCGGTGCTGCGGCGGCGAGTTGCGCATCGATCCATTCAAACAAGGGGGCTGGCAGATCGAATATCCCCATATCAGTTCCTGTGGTTTAAGGATTCGATCCGGTCGTCCGGTCCGGGTCGGATACGGTTTCCCCCTCGCCGGTTTCCGCATTCTTTTTTGCCCGTGCCCGTTTAATGAGCCGCCGAAGCGGCCATGCGATCACAAAGGCAAGCGCCGCCCCGATGGCAAGGAGCAACCCCCAGAGAGCTCCCAGCAGGCTGAGCCCCGCGCCGGGTCCCACGTAGGCGGATGCCCCTCCGGCTGTGGCGAAGACAAACACGATTGCTATATATAAAATCCGCATCATGGCATTTGAACCTCCCTTATGGTGTTTCTGATATTTCGGCATAAAAATCCGGGCTGAAATCAAATTGACCCAGCCGGCGGGCGGCGCTGAGAACGGCGATCAGCTGATCATCCTTGCCGCCCCGCACCGGGTTGATATATTCCCAGGCGATCGTGCCGCCCGGGGTCACTTCCAGAAGGCGGCCTTTATTTGATTCCGTAATCAGGATATTTCCGTTGGGGAGCAACTGTTGGGTCGACCGGATCCAGCTTTCCAGAACATGGTCTTCATCACCCGTATACTGCCAGACGACTGCCCCATTCGCGGGATCGAATTCCACGATCCGGGATTGACCACCCGGGCCGAAATGGCCCCGGTTGTCAAACACCAGAATGTTTCCATTCGGGAGAATATCCGGGTCGTGTTGGGATAGCCATGGTCCGCGGGAAACCCAGACGATTTCCTCTTTTTTCACGTCGAGGAGCGCAATGCTTCCCCCGGCAAGTTCCCGAAAAGAGAGCAGGACCTGCCCTTCCGCGGCTTTCGGAAGTTTTTTTCCAAGAGATGCCGCCGAAGCGTCATCGATGAAATCGACCGCATTGGCGTGCAGCGGGTCCTCCAGCGTATAATAAGGAATATACCAGAGCAGGCGGCGATATTCTTCGGACCGGTTAACGGCATCCAGCAGCGAAATTTTCTTTTGTTCCTTCCCGTCCGGGGAGAGAACCACGAGATAGTCGTCCAACACCGGCTGGCTCAGGTGATCGACCCCTTCCGGAGGGTTAAACCGATAATCATGAGTGAGACCGTAGATACGGCCGTCAGGGGCGGTGTCGAAATCATGATGGAAATAGTCCAGATTTTTCCAGAGGACCCGCGAATTCTTGTCGAGTTTCACCATCCCGTATCCGTATGGGGTATCTCCCACACCGATGAAGATCGTCAGGAGATCGCCGTTGGGGAAGACATGGGCTTCGTCGAAATAAATCTGCCGGTCGGGAACAGGATTTTTTGCGGCGGCAGTCTCGTCCCAGATGGTGCTGAACCGGCACTCCCACTGGTGGACGATGCGGCCATCCATTGCGATCAGGAATGCGGCCGTGGAATGACCGGACGTGTACAGGGTATATCCGGAAAACGCCAGTGCCAGGTCATTGACGGTAACCCCTTGGTCCGACGTATTTGCGGGCATCCACAGATCGGTTGTAAACGGATCGCTCTGTTCCCTTGATTTCTCCAGGAGCGCAGTCCCCGCTTTGTATGCATCGCGGATGTAACCTGATGGGGATATTTCCGCAACAGTGATTACCGCCCCGGCGATAAACGCAAGGAAGACCACGCATACGAGAAACAAAGCGTATGATCCCCATCCGAATAAGACTGTCCGCCACCCGGTTTGCTGTTTTTTCGATGTCATTATAATAATTTCTAGTTACAGGTTCTGATTGACATGCGGGTCAGCATTCACTCCGGAGAATTTCCCCGCATCCTTTCAGGCATTCGTCCCGATCCCTTCACGAGGGTAGGCCGGGCCACGGGGAAGGAATAATAAGGTAAAAAAAGAATCGTAGCAAGTCATTCTGAGTTGCCCACCTATTTTTTAATAGAAAAACATCAGCTTCTTTATTGTCTGTTTTAACCATCTTTAATCCATTATCTGGATTATCTGGAATGTTGAGGACCGAATGTTTTGGTCGTTGATCCTGGTCCGATCAAATGCATACCAATGTCACCAAGTTTAATTCCTGAAAATGATTTTACAATGGTGACTCCATGATCAGACCTGAAGCGACAAACCGCGCAGTCGACGAATGCAGGCGTCTTAAGAGGGTGAGTCTGCGAAACAAGAGGAAGGATGGGCAAGGAAGTGGCGGGTTAAGCACCCTTGGTGCCCCCGGCAGGAATCGGACCTGCGCACATGGATTAGGAATCCATTGCTCTATCCACTGAGCTACGGGGGCAGGGGGTTTTAATTATTCCACGTAAAGCTTCTGTCCGGGATAAATCCGGCTGTTCTTGGATAGGTGATTCAGATCGAGCAGATCATTGAGATTCATATTATGCCGCTTTGCGATGGAAATCGGCGAGTCGCCCTGCTTGACCCGGTATACTTCCATGTCGTTGCTTCCGGAAGGAATCCTGATGGCTTGGCCCACGAACAAGTTGGGCGATTTGAGTTGGTTGATTTCAAGGATTTTCTTCGTCGTAGTGTTATACCTTTTGGCAAGGACCCAGAGAGAGTCTCCGTTACGGACTTTGTAGCTTGCCAGTTTGGGGGCTGCCGACACCGGTTTTCCGCGGACGGCAAAATCACCGGCTTGCGGAATTTTCAAGGTTTGGCCGGTAACAATGTAGTTGTGCCGGTTTATATTGTTATACCAGGCGATTTTCTGGACCGTTGTACTGTATTTCGTGGCGATGGTCGACAGCGTCTCTCCCGGTCGCACCCGATGGTATGCGATGCTATGGGGACTCTGGTATTGTTCAGGTATTTTATCGATTTTCGCCAGAAGGATTTCCTTCATCTGTGGCGGTATCTTAAGCGCGTATTCGTCATCCGGGAGGACCTTGTACCGCAGTTCCGGATTCAGGGCCGTCAGGTCGTCTTCTTTCAATCCCATGACCTCGGCGATATTTTTCAGGGATGCCTGCCGGTCGATGAGAACGGTTTCAAACTCGAAAGGTTTGTCGACCGGGAGTTCGGCCAGTCCGTATTTTTCAGGGTTGCTTACGATATGCAGGGTTGCAATAAATTTGGGAACGTAGGAGGCCGTCTCGGAGGGAAGTCGCTCGTATAGATCCCAGAAATCATCAAGATAGTTGATGTTCTGTTTCCGGATCTCTCGGAGCACCCGTCCTTCGCCGCAGTTATAGGCGGCTAGAACGGTTTTCCAGTCTCCAAATATTTCATGGAGTTCCTTCAGATAAGCAATCGCCGCGTGCGTTGACTTGTATGGGTCGAGACGCTCGTCGATGTAGCGGTCCCGCTTCAATCCGAATTTATAACCGGTTGAGGCGATAAACTGCCACATCCCCAGCGCCCTTGCGCTCGATAGCGCCTTGACCTTATATCCGCTTTCGATCAACGGCAGCCAGGAAAGTTCTTCAGGAAGTCCGGCTTTTTTGAGTTCCTCGACGATGTATGGTCGATAGCTTCCGGCCCGCTGGTATGAGGTCCGGAAGAACGAGTTGCAAGTGCCGTTGGTGATGAACCGGTTGAGTTCCTTTTCAATATGTTTGTTCATGACAAGCGGGATGGCGTCATGATTCCCCTTTGCCGTAGTGAAACGGGAAGCATAGATCTCAAGTATCCGCTTGGAAATCATGAACCGGAGATCATCTTTTTGCTGAATGAATTTGGGAATGTCGGCCGTTTCGGTGCTGACGATCAGGGCGTATGCCTTGTCCAAGGCATCAAGGGCGTTTTCTATTTCCCCCTGTTGCCAGTTTTCCTGGGATGACTGGTAAAATTCGAGCGATTTGTCAAACCGGGCCTGGATCTTACCATTGGGCGTATATCGGGTTTTGGCATTCGGTGATTCTCCCCCGGCTTGGTCTTCCAGCGGAATCAATGGGAGGAACTCGATTTCTCCATCTTCCATAAGGGAGATGTCAAGAGGTGACAGTTCCCCGCGGTCGCTCGACCCGGGAAAAAGGCCTCCCGCCCTCTTTGAGATGCCCGTACCGGTACATCCGGTTAAAAACAGGAAGATGACGCACAAGGAGATAAAATTTGAATAACTGGCAAGCATTTTTACTTTGAAGAAGGTATTTTTTATCATAAATTTAATTTTTTCATGGCATCTGAGAGGGTTAGTCGATTTAGTGGCTTTTAAAACATGACTTTTCCGCGCCAAAATACCATTGCCGGCGATCTCGTGTCAACTTGAAAATCGGTACGAAACCTTCCTGTTGAACTATGACAGGGTATGACTATTTCATCGATCTTCAACGAACTCCACGCAGTGTGGTTTGTACTGACAGCACATACATCAATTGATAAATGCCGATTCTCCCGGGTGGATAATTATTTTGTGAATCAAGCAAATTGTACTTGCAAAGCCGGATCGGATTTGTTACTTGACTGGACTTTGTATCAGGTTGCCTTAAAATTTTTGATTTGATTTCAGCGGATGCTTCTGGTATGTATTCGGGTTATTTGCTTCCGGATAATCCATGTTGACAGGCTACCAAATATTGGGCATAGTGCATTTGTTTAATCGGGGCAGCGTCCGGATGCCAATGAAGCGAGGATTGGTGCAATGGCCAGCGTAGCTCAGCTGGTAGAGCTACTGATTTGTAATCAGTGGGTCGGGGGTTCGAGTCCCTTCGCTGGCTCCAATTGTTTAATGTTTAATGGTGGGGTTCCCGAGCGGCCAAAGGGAGCAGACTGTAAATCTGCCGGCAAAGCCTTCGGAGGTTCGAATCCTCCCCCCACCACCAACCGACCCGATTCCGGTCGTTTTATCGGAGTCAGAAGCCGGTCGGCAATACGGATACACATGAAAAATCTGGTGCGGGAGTAGCTCAGTTGGCAGAGCTTCAGCCTTCCAAGCTGAATGTCGCGAGTTCGAACCTCGTCTCCCGCTCCATCACTTATAAAACGGATTCCGCCCACGTAGCTCAGCAGGTAGAGCGCTTCCTTGGTAAGGAAGAGGTTCACCGGTTCGATTCCGGTCGTGGGCTCCATTTTATTTCCTGGCTTATGGAGCCGGGTGGCCGTTGAATGGGCTCCCTTTACCAAGCCCGCTCTAAAGCCCGATTAAGATGATTGCATGACACGCCATCATAACATGGGGAGGACGTACGATGTCAAAACAGAAGTTTGAGCGGACGAAACCGCACGTAAATGTGGGAACGATCGGCCATATCGACCACGGCAAGACGACGCTGACGGCGGCGATCACCAAGACCTGCGGCATGAAGGGGCTGGCGGAATACATCCCGTTCGACAAGATCGACAAGGCGCCGGAAGAAAAAGCGCGGGGGATCACAATTGCAACGGCGCATGTTGAATACCAGTCGCCGAACCGGCATTACGCGCATGTGGACTGCCCGGGCCACGCGGACTACATCAAGAACATGATCACCGGCGCGGCGCAGATGGACGGCGCCATCCTAGTGGTGGGCGCCGACGACGGCCCGATGCCCCAGACCCGCGAGCATATCCTTCTGGCCCGCCAGGTGGGTGTTCCCCGGATCGTTGTCTTCTTGAACAAATGCGACATGGTCGATGATGAGGAACTCATCGAACTGGTGGAACTCGAACTTCGGGAACTGCTGAGCAATTATGAATTTGACGGGGACAATACCCCGATCATCCGGGGAAGCGCGCTTCGTGCACTCGAAAGCGACAGCCCGGATTCTGCTGAAACCAAATGTATATGGGAGCTGCTTGCCGCGGTCGACGACTATATTCCGCAGCCGAAACGCGAAGTGGATAAACCGTTCCTGATGCCGGTCGAAGACGTCTTCTCCATTTCCGGACGGGGAACGGTTGTTACCGGCCGTATTGAGCGCGGGATCGTCAAAGTCAACGAAAAGATCGAGATCGTGGGAATCCGCCCGACGGTCACAACAGTCTGCACGGGCGTGGAGATGTTTCGCAAGTTGCTCGATGAAGGGCAGGCAGGGGATAACGTGGGGCTTCTCCTGCGGGGGACCAAGCGCGACGACGTCGAACGTGGCCAGGTGGTGGCGGCGGTCGGCTCGATTACGCCGCACACGAAGTTCAAGGCCGAAATCTACGTGTTGAGCAAGGATGAAGGTGGGCGTCACACGCCATTTTTTACCGGTTATCGGCCCCAGTTTTACTTCCGGACCACGGACGTGACCGGTGTGGTCACCCTTCCCGAAGGGGTGGAAATGGTCATGCCG